>Ga0209718_1000075_pt1 | contig 144407 bp, 118 predicted proteins | sample AD_JPNAS1_MetaG_FD_184420 | JGI IMG/M metagenome (GOLD analysis project Ga0209718, IMG submission 184420) | Active sludge microbial communities of municipal wastewater-treating anaerobic digesters from Japan - AD_JPNAS1_MetaG (SPAdes) (version 2) | ecosystem: Engineered > Bioreactor >...
AATGCTACAAATCAATAGTTATCAAAATAATCGTAAGATTATCACTTAATTTTAATATATAGTCGGTAGTGTACCATATGGAGTTTTTAAAAACACAAATTTTTAATATTTCGATAGTAAAATGTTTATGTTAATAGTTTTTTTATAATTTTGTAAATAAAATAATTTCGCTTTGAACAGATCAATAAACATAACACAACCTAATACCATGCCACATTTAACCACTATGAACTGGGATTGTTTAGACCAATTACATAGTGCAAGCAATGGAACATTTACAAGTTATTATAACTACGACTCCGAAGGTAATAGAACTCGAAAAGTTGTTGTAAAAAACAATATTATTGAAACACGATACTACATTAATGGGTATGAATTATATAGAAAAGAGATTAATGGCGTTGTGGATTTTGAACGTAAAACAATAAATATTTCCGATGATGAAAAAGTGTTTGTTCGTATTGAGCAAAAAACCGGTGAAAATCCTATTGTAAGATACCAATACGACAACCATCTCGGAAGTACCTGCTTGGAATTAGACAATACCGGACAAATTATTTCCTACGAAGAATACCATCCTTTTGGCACAACCAGCTACCGCAGCGGACGAAGCCAAACCGAAGTTTCTTTAAAACGCTACAAATACTGTGGTAAAGAACGCGATGAAGAAACAGGATTATATTACTACGGCATGCGTTATTACGCTGCGTGGATATGCCGCTTTGTGAGTGTGGATCCGCTGCAGTTTAAATACCCTTATTACACGCCTTATCAATATGCGAGTAATAATCCTGTTTCTATGATTGATTTGGATGGTAAAGAAGGCATTAGGATTTCAAAAGATTTAAAAAGAAACTATCCGGAACTTTATGAAGCTGCATTGACAGTGATTAAATCCCCACAAGGGAAAGAACTTTTTAAAGATTTTGTTACAAAAAAGCAAGCTAAAGAATATTGGGGTATTAGTGAAACAGGCAAGTACGTTAAAAATGTGGATGTTGTATTTACAATATTGGAAGAAAATCAGGGAGGTCATGTAACTACAAAAATTAATAATCAGACGTATGATGTTATTAAAGAATCTGGGTTTAAAAAAAGTATTGATAATAAAGTTAAATTTAAAATTTCAATAGAGAGTGCTTTATTAGGGATTGTAGAGGGTAATAAAAATCCTAATGCTCTTGTGGAAAATTATGCTCATGAAACTTTTCTACATTCAATGTATGATTTGGAAATTCTAAAAAATATATTATTAGGTAAAATTTCTAATCCTGAAGAAGAAATAATTAAAGCATTATCTGGAGATAATTTTGATGATGAATCTATTCGGCCAGGAAAATTGACCACACTATTTCAACATTATTTACATTACAAAGGGGAAAATGATCTTTATGAAAGTTTTATTAAAAATTATTTAGAAAAATTAGACGGACAAAATAAAATAGATTTTATTAACGAAGTGAATAAGGGTAAAGAAGCATCAGAAGAAGAATATATTGAGTATAGAAGAAGAATAAATGAAGATTAGTTATGAGAAAAATTTGTATTATATTATTTGCTGTTATCGTTTTTTCTTGTAAAATGATAACACCATCTCAATTTGCAAAAGTAAAGTATGGAAATATTCCATATTATGCTAATACATTAATTGTTACAGAACAAGATACGTTGTGGGCTGTTTTTCATCATCCAAAAAAATATGGTAGTTTTAAGCAAAAGTATAATGGTAGATTTTATCATATTACAAAGGGAAATGAGCATAGGTTATTATTTTCTTGTGATATAAAAGATGGTAAATTATGTGGTGACACATATGCATATTATGGTTCGGGTGAATTATTAAAGCTTGGTTATTTGAAAAATGGTTATTTATATGGGTTTTATATATTTTATTTTTCAAATGGTAATATATCTGAAATTGGTTGCTATTGTAATGAGAAAATGATATTGTATAGTTATAATAAAAAAGATACCGTAACTAAATTAAACGATATTTGTGATAGTTGTCGAATAAATGAATATATACTTGCAAATATTCCTGATAGCATAAAACAAGGTATATTTAAATAATAAATAGATACTGAATTCTATGGATAAATAATAAAAATACTAACCAATAAAAAGTATATTTTTGCAACGTTAAAAAATAAAAAAAACTGTCCTAATAAAGGGAGACATTTAATATCTCAAGATATAGATAAAAAAAGAGATCCAATTGCAATAGCAAATAATTTCGGCAAAAGAGATTTAGTAGATTATGGTATAGCCTCTTATTCTTGGCATGTTCATCTAAATGTCTTTTTTGATAACGCAGGAATTAAAAGATCTTATCAATGGTTGCAACGTCAATGGCAAATGGATACATCTACTAGTATAGGTAAATCATATTCTGGAGAAAGATCCTCTAATCCAAGCGATCAAGATATAAAAAATATAGGAATAAAAGCTAAAATTGGAATAGTAATAGATATGGTTGGAGGTGTACATTTGTATAATAAACAAAATACTGTGAGTTTGTCAGAGAATTTTTTCTTTAGTATTAAATAAATTTATTAATATTTAAACCAAAAATAATATGAAAATAAAAATTTTAATTTGTATTACATTTTTTTATTGTTTAATAAGTAATATTAAAAGTCAAATTGATATAAAAGAAATTACATGGAATAACGAAGTAAAACAAGTTTATATAGATTCTGTATTATCAGTTCCGTCAAATTATCTTTTCCCTGAATTAATAAAGCATTTAGGAGATTTACCACAAATTGAGTTTTATTATTCTGGATTATATATAAAAAAGTATCTCTTAAATAATAATATTATTGTTGATACTTGGGTTAGAAATCAACAACTTGGAAAACCTATGTCAATTATCTCAGATAGAGTGTTAGATTATGCACTATTATATTTAAAACTTAAAACTAATACCATTTATCTTGTTTCTGTATATATATACGTATATCAAACACATGGGTTTCGCACTGATATTACTCCTAAATATTTTATAACAATAAATGATAGCATTATATCAAATCCTTGTATTTATATACAAGATACTATAGAAAGGTAGGTAGTGTTTCAAATTAGGGCATAAAAAAGAGTGAGTAGTGTCCTACCTTATTCCTTTTAATTTTCTTAAATTTATTATAAAAAAGAACAAGAAATCAAATAAAAGTATATTTTTGCAACATTAAAAAATAAAAATAAAAAAAACTGTCCTAATAAAGGGGGACACTTAATAGATTTAAATATTTACGTATGAAAAAGTATATATTGATAGTAGTTGGCATAATTTATTTTTTATTTGGCTGTCAACATAATAATGAAGAATATAAAGATTTAATGGAATTAAATTTAATTCTTGACTCTTTAGTATATAAACAATATAAAGAGATTAAATCTGTTGATAACTTAAATATGAGAAAGAGAATAGATTCTGTTTATTTAATAGGGAACGCATTATTGATTGAAAATAATAGTATTAATTTTTCTAAAAAATATATTCAATTTTGCCAAGAATATGGAGAGGATAAATTCGGATCTGTTTTAAACCATCATCAAGAGTACTTAAAAGCGAAAATAAAATTAATACAATTATATTATATTGGAAAGGAAACACAATATTTTTATCAATCACATTTTCAAGTTGATTTATTAGGGCTTATACCTACTAAACATCGTATAAAAAAAGGGGAACATGAAAATTTAAATCTTTTTCCTTATTTTTCAAGTTCAGAAATTTCTTCTATTCCTATTGTTATAATTAACGGTGATACTTTAAATTATGATGGTTTATTTTATAACTATAATTATTGTCAGAATAAATTTGGTATGGATACGATTAAACCAGAAATAATAATAAAAAGATGGAATGATATATTAAAGATAAATTGTGGATTTATAATAAATGTTGAATAGATAGGGGTCGTGTATCAAATTAGGGCATGGGAAATACATTTTACTAATAGGCAAGGTTTACAATTTTTGCGTCTTCTGCGGTTAAAAAACAACAATAGTATAACAGGAAAGAGAAAAAACTTCGCTTAAAATCTTTTTATCTAATTTATTCCTCTAATCGGTTATTGGAATCAAGTAATAATTCATCGTTTTTCACTGTTTTGTCTATCAGGCGTTGGTCGAGCGACTTGCTGGTATTGGCACCTAATTTTTTAATGTTTTCCATACGTCCGATAATGGTATCGCCTTTTTTAGTGGAAGTTGTAAGTTTATTCATAGCGGCATCATAATCAGCCTTTGTTGCTTTGATACGCTCGCCTATTTTAATTAAATCTTCGGTAAAAAGCACAAATTTATCGTATAGCATTCCACTTTCTTTGGCAATGTCCAATACGTTTTTTTTCTGATTTTCTTGTTTCCAAATAAACGAAACGGTACGCATACTTGCCAAAAGGGTAGAAGTAGAAACCAATACAATATTTTTAGCCAAAGCTTTGTCGAACAAATCGGGGTCGTTTTGCAAGGCTAATGTTAAGGCAGGTTCCAAAGCGAAAAATAAAAACACAAAATCAGGGGAATTAATACCGTATAAAGACGGATAATTTTTACTGCTAAGGTCTTGTATATGTTGATGAATGCTGTTGATGTGTTGTTTTAAAAAAGTGTTTTTTTCGTCATTGTCTTCGGAGTTAAAATGTTTTTCGTAGGCAACAAGCGATACTTTGCTATCGATAATAAAATTTTTACCTTCGGGAAGTTTAATGAGGTAGTCCGGTCTTAAAATATTGCCGTTTTCCGTTCTAAAACTCTGCTGAGCAATAAAATGCACGCCTTTTTGCAAGCCTGATTTTTCCAATAATCGTTCCAATTGCATTTCGCCCCAATCGCCTTGAGTTTTGCTGTCGCCTTTGAGTGCCAATGTTAATTTTTGAGCATCTTCGCTCATTTGTTTGTTAATGTTAATAATATTTTTTAGTTCTTCGCGTAAACTTGCTTTTTCACGCGTCTCGTTGCTGTAAGTATCTTCTACTTTTTTTTCAAAATTTTGAATTTTTTCTTTTAAAGGATTAAGAATATTGCCGATTTTTTCTTCGTTGAGTTCCGAAAATTTCTTGGTTTTTTCTTCTAAAATATCGTTGGCTAAAAGACGAAATTCTTTGTTTAGTTTTTCGTGCAGATTTTCAATGTCTGTTTTTTGCTGTTCTAATTTTTCTTCCAATGTAGCATTAATGGCTTTGTATTGTGCTATTACAGAAAGGTTTCCTTTGATTTCGTTGTTGTTGCTTTCAATAGTTGCTTTGTAGTCTGCTATTTCTTTTTGTAAATCGTCAATGCGTGCTTGCATTGATTGCTGCATTGCTTTTAATGGGATTACATCTTCTGCATTTTGTTTTAATTCTTTGTTTTGTTTATGGAGCAATACATACACTATTGCTGTGGATATGAGACCCAATCCTAATCCTAAAAGTAAAAATACTATGTTCATCGCTTTTTATTTATTATTTGCAAAGGTACAAAAAAGTTGCATAGAGTGGGAGAGGAAAACATTACATCTTAAAAAATCGCAGTTAAAATTTTGCCGTCAACAGCTGTGTTTTTATTGAATAAGGAGGCTTAAAATAATAAAATAGGAAAAAAAGAGTTTAAAATAAAAAAGAAATTTGTTTTTATAGTTCAATAATATCGGATAAGCATGCGCTATTTTGTACATTTAGCATACAATGGGTCAAAATATTACGGTTGGCAAATGCAAGCCAATCGGCTGAGTGTGCAAGAAGTGCTTACGACTGCTTTTAAGGTTTTATTAAAAGAAGAAATTACACTTACGGGGGCGGGTAGAACCGATGCGGGAGTGCATGCTCGGTGTTTTTATGCTCATTTCGATACGGAAAAAGTATTTACTGCGGATGAAATAAAAAAAACAGTATATAGCTTAAATAGTTTTTTGCCTTCCGATATTACTGTTTATAATTTGTTGGCGGTAGCTGCCGATGCTCACGCTCGTTTTGATGCCATTGAGCGTACTTATCGCTATTATATAACGACATGCAAAAATCCTTTTGTTTTAGATACGGCTTATCGTATTTATTTTCAGCCTGATATACTTACTATGAATGCTTGTTGTAAAGAGCTTTTATTGCATAGCGATTTTACAAGTTTTGCCAAATTACACAGCGATACTGCTACGAATAATTGCAAAATTACACATGCTCTATGGGAAGAGGAAAATGATTTATTGGTGTTTACAATTACTGCTAATCGATTTTTACGCAATATGGTGCGTGCTATTGTCGGGACATTGTTGGAAGTAGGACGTGGAAAAATAAGTGAAGAAGATTTTAAAAACATTATTCTTTCAAAAAATCGTTGCGAAGCAGGAACTTCGGTTCCGCCTTATGCCTTGTTTCTCGAAGCTGTAAAATATCCTTATCTACCTTAGTTTAGCACCCAAATCTTTTGTGTAAGCTGCAATTAAGTTATCCATCACTTTGTTTATTTCATCGTTAGTGAGTGTTTTGTTAGCATCTGAAATAACAAAATTGACGGCATAAGATTTTTTGTTTTCTTCTAAATTTTTTCCTTCATATACATCGAAAAGTTGAACCGATTTAATGAGGTTTTTCCCGACTTTAAATGCTATCTTTTCAATTTCTTCGTAGTTAATGTGTTTGTCTATCAATAAAGCAAGGTCGCGATGTACTTCGGGAAATTTATTGAGTTCTTTATAAATTATTTTTTTTCTATCTATCGAAGACAATAGTTTATCGCAATTTATTTCGGCGTAATACACGTTTTGCTTAATGCCGAATGAAGTTAAAACATCTTTTCTTACTTCCCCAATACTGATAATAGTTTCATTGTTGCGGCTATATTGAAGCACATTAAGCAATGCGGCATGCAATTCGAGGCTGATGGTTTGTAGACTTTGAATGGGCAATCCGTTGATAGATAATATGTTTGAAATCATATTTTTCAAATAGAAAAAATCCAACTCTTGTTCTTTGATTTGCCACGAACCTTCGTTCAGTTGACCTGTGGCAAAAAGAGCCAAGGTGTTTTGTTGAGGAAATCGTTCGACAACGCTGTCGTTTTCCGTTGTATTAATATCTTTTTTGTAAATACTTCCGAATTCATACAGTCGTAGGTTGAAATTAGAATGATTAATATTGCGTATAATGGTTTCTAATCCCCCCAACAATAGATTTTGTCGCATGTTTTGAAGCTCTTTACTTAAAGGATTGAGCAGGTTAATGCTTTCGTCTTTATTGATAAAGTCAAAATTATTGTATTCGTTTTTTGTTAAAGAATTGTTGATTATCTCGTAAAAACCGTTGTGAGATAAATAAGAAGAGGTTTTTTCTTTGAATGCAATAAAAGGACTTTCTTCAATTGATGAAATAGTATAATGAAAGTTGGTTTTAAAACCGATGTTATTGTAGCCGTAAATGCGTAGAAACTCTTCAATAACATCTACTTCACGTGTAACGTCTTCTTTATAAGTAGGAACGGCAAGTCGAATTGCCTCGTCGGTTTCATTGATAATTTTGATTTCTAAAGCAGTAAGAATTTGTTTTACTTTTTCTTTTTCGATAGTAGCACCTACTATTGTATTTAAACGATTGAAATGCAGGTTTACTTCTTTTTCTTTGATTACTTCCGGATAAACATCTGTAATTTCGGAAATTTCACCGCCGGCTATTTCTTGGATAAGTAAGGCTGTGCGTTTTATAGCATTTACGGTGATAGACGGGTCGCAGCCGCGTTCATAACGAAACGAAGCGTCTGTTTTTAGTCCGTGATGTTTAGCTGTTTTTCGAATAGAAACAGGGTTGAAATAAGCACTTTCTAAAAACACATTGGTCGTTGAAAGGCTTACACCGGAATCTTTTCCGCCAAAAACGCCTGCCATACACATAGGCTCGGTAGCGTTGCAAATCATTAAGTCGGTTTTTGTTAATGTTCTTTTTACATCGTCAAGGGTGGTAAATGACGAGTTTTCTTTTGCATTTTGTATAATTACGTGATTGCCATTGATACGGTCGGCATCAAAAGCGTGTAGGGGTTGTCCCATTTCTAACATAACAAACTGTGTAATATCCACAATGTTGTTGATAGGACGTATGCCGACGGCGTTGAGCGTATGCTTTAGCCAGTCGGGCGATTCTTTTACTTTTACCTTGCTGATATATAAGCCCGTATATCTCGGACATGCTTTTGGTTCTTGAATGGTGATTCGGATAGGGTTGGGGTATGTTTTTTTTGGAAAACGACTGACATCAGGATAGGTTAAGTCAATGTTTTGTAAATGTGTTTTAATATAAGCAGCGACATCGCGTGCTACTCCTATGTGCGAGACGGCATCGCTGCGATTGGGCGTTAGTCCGATTTCAAAAACAGTATCCGTAACTACCTTAAAATACTCTTTAGCAGGCGTGCCGACAGTGGGAAAATCATTGAGAACCATAATTCCTTCGTGCGAATTTCCTATTCCTAATTCATCTTCGGCACAAATCATACCTTCGGAAGCTACATCTCTAATTTTGGATTTTTTGATAACAAAAGGCTCTCCGTTGACAGGGTGTAAAGCGGCGCCTATTGTAGCTACTACTACATGCTGACCTGCAGCAACATTGGGTGCTCCACATACAATGTTTAGCAATTCGGGCTTTCCGATATCTACTGTTGTTATATGCAAGCGGTCGGCATTGGGATGCTTTTCGCAAGTAATCACTTTGCCTATATACACATGTTCAAGTCCTCCCTTTATGCTTTCGTAAGTGTTTACAGCTTCCACTTCGAGACCGATATTTGTTAAAATATCGGACATTTGAGCAATAGCTAAATCAACATTGATGTATTTTTTTAACCAATTGTATGATATATTCATAAATGTTTATTTTAGTTCTTTCTTTTTTCTTGAATTGATGATATAAGTCCTCGAATTGATGTTTTTATATAATTTTCTTTGTTTTTTATTGTAATTATTGACAGGATGTAAATTTCCTCTTTGTTTTCTTTGTCTATATATTTTATGTGTCGGGTCGGTACCCATAGCCGGAAATCTGTAATTGTCTGCTTGCTTAAAGCTTCTGCGAGCTCTAGTAAAATGTATTGAAGGTAAATCGAATGAGTATTGTATACCGATAGCAGCATAAGAAAAACCTTCAAATTTCTTTAAATCGGATTGGTATACGTCTAATGCGTCGTTTGCAACCCAGCGATACATTAAATCGAAGGTAAATCGCCAATTTTCGCTAAAATTATAGCCGAAACCAAGTCCGAAAGGCATTGAAAATGCATGCGTAAAATTTTTCGGTTTCTCTTGGATATATTTGTTTGATTCTAAATCTAATAATGATGTTTTAAAAGCATAAACTCCCGCACCCAAATGTAGGTTTAATTGCCAATCGTCAATGTTGGTAAAAGCAAAAATATTCATGCTGTTTAATAAACTAAATTCGTGGGTGTGATAGGATTTGAATTTTAAATTCAAATGGGAATTTTTGCCTTCTATATTTCCATATAAAATATTGAATCGTAGATTCCAAGCAGGAAAAATATCATATCCTATAGACAATTGACACATGGCATTTCGATTTTGGTAAAAATCTTTTGTGAAAGGATCGCTTATCAATAATTTATTTTTCGTATTACTTATATCTCCAAAGAAATTATTGATTCCTACATTTAATCCGACATGCCAGTTGTTTCTATTATTGCTTCCATAATATTGCCCATAGCCAACGGATAAGAAGGCATAAAGAAAGAGTAATGTACAGCTAATGCGTTTCATGTATAGGAAATATGTTTTTCTAAATCAATTTATTGTATATAATATGTATTAAAAGGTTTTTAATCTGCAAAAATAGTTAAAATATCTTTAAAAAATGATACGATTGAGTTAAAAGCTAATATTTCTATTAAGTTTATGTTAAGAAATTATTTGCTATAAGCAAGAGTGTTTGTTTTTAGGGTGTTTACTAATTACATACTAAAAAAAACGGAAAGATAGTTTATTATCTTTCCGCAACAATAACAATTATAGTACAATAAGTACAGAAGTAAGGATATTATGAATGAGTGTAAGCGTATTGTGCAATTTTAAATACGCGATTATTCATTAGTCCCGAATGTTTTTTTGCTCTTTCAATAGAATATCCTTGGTTTTTATAATGTAAAAACAATCGAAAAGCTAAGCATAACGATTGTATTGCATCTTCATTTTTAATGGCTAAGTTTATATTTGTGTTTATTTTTTGATTGTCTCGTAGTTTACACCAATCCACAAAATTGTCCAAATAGATTAATTTTCTCTTTTTTAATGATTGATAAAAATCACTTTCTTCATAATTTTTAGATAATTGACTTAGTTGGTAAATGTCTGTCAGACATTCTTTTCCTTTTGCTTTTTCTAATTCTTGAATGATTTTCTCTATAGGTTCTTTTTTCTTAACCAACATTTCGTTGTATATAAATAAGGTATAGAGATTAAGGTCTATTTGTAGGTCAGGGAATAAGTCGAAAGCTTCTATTTGATTGTCGGCTCCTTCCTGTAGTTTCGTAGCCATTGATTTTTTCTTATTCAACTCAAACTCTTGAGCTTTTTCTTTAAGTTCTTCCAATAAGATAGGGATGGCTTCGTTTACGTTTTCCATTACTTCAAAGGTATTCCAAATAAGTTTGATGTACTTACTTGATAACGGCAAACCAAAATAAGATAGAATTTCTTTTTCTATTGCAACTTTTTCTACAAATTTTTCTCCATTATTAGTAGGACCTCCTTCTAAGGATAACTCCGTGTTTAAGAGATAATAATTCCGTATAGTATCTTTTATATTGTAAACTTTTTCCATATTATGTCGATATGTCATTCTTATACGACGGCTATTTAAAAAAGTTCTATGTTTATGGAAAATAGTTGAATTTTTAAAAAAATGTTGTTTTGTAAGGAAAGCTGAGGCTATAAAATGCGAAAAGCTGTCCGAGAAGACAGCTTTTCAAGTTAAAACTTTTAAACCAATGAAAAAAACTCAAATTTATGAAGCCATTTTATTTAATTTAATCATCAATCCTGATTTCAAATTAGCGGCTTTGTTTTTATGTATTATTCCTTTTTTAGCAACCTTATCAATGATTGATACTACTTCCGGCATTTTGCTTTTTAATTCCGCAGCATCATTAATAAGTCTTGCTTTTTTAATAGAATTACGCATTGTCTTAGCCCAATAACGATTCTCTAAACGTCTTTTTCTGTCTTGTCTGATTCGTTTAAGTGCCGATTTATGATTTGCCATTCTTTTATATTATTAATCTTTTAAAATTTTAGACTGCAAAAGTATAAAATTTTTTGATATGATTGCAGGTAATTTGTGTTTTTTTTATTAATTTTTTATTTTAGTCCAACATTAAGCTCATATAAGGACAGTAAGTAGGAAAAACAGAGTAAAGAGAAGATAGCTCTTCCGTTTTGTATCCTAATAGTAATCCGGATAATAGATTGATGTCAATAACAATATTTGAAGCAGTAGTTGTTGGATGGCATTGTCCGTTATGGATGAGGTAATGTTTGTTGTTAGTCGGTATCTGTTGGTCGATAAGCGTAAAATGAAAGTTGATGTTAGGGTGAGCTTTGGCATAAATGTCAAGAAATAAATCCGGATTGATAATTCTTGCCATTCCTTTAGTTATTCCATTTTCTTTCTTACGGCAAAGTCGAATGACTTCTATTTCACGAAGCGAAAATTTGATAAATAAATAATTGAATAGGCTGTGTTTTGCTTCTAAATCGTCATAAATAAAATCTTTCACAATTATTTTATTATTCCATTCGTTGATGAAACACAATCCTTTTATTTGATTATTTGCTTCAACCACAACGATTTGTCCTTTTTCTATTTCGTAGAATGTGAGTATGGCATCAAAATCTTCCTTACTTTTTTGAACACAAAGATTTTGCTTTGCTAAATAAGAAGCGTAGTAAGCGTAGGTTTTTTCTTTATCTGTAAGAGGTTTTGTCTTATAGTCGGTTGAAACGGCATAAGTTTTGTCGAGTGTGATTTTTTCCGTTGTATATACGAATGCATTGTTGTAGCCTATGCGTTCGTAAAATTTGATAAGCCATTCTTCTTGAGGTATTAATGTTGTTAATGGGACATTGTTTTTTTGCATTTCTAAAAAAGCGGCTGTCAGTAATTTGGTCATAATTCCTCTGTTTTGGTAAGAGGGTAGAGTAGCGGCACCCGAAATGTAGGCAGATGGAAGCCTATGTCCGAAAAACGTGAAATCGTAAGCTAACATTTGAAAACAAGCAACTGCCTTGTTGTTGTCCAAATAAACTAATGTGTTTTCGTTTTTATATTTTTTGCTGAAATAGAAATTGATAAAATCGTCCGAATCGTCGGGAAAAGAGATTTTCCAAATGTTTCTCACCTCATCTTTTAGTCGATTGTCGGCATAAGTTATCATAGTCTATTATTTTAGAGTAGCAAAATATTTTTTCAGAAGAATACTTGGGTGATAAGATAATTTGGATTGACGCAGTCCGGGGTCGTTCACATCTTCTTCTCTATTGACATATTGGAAACTTTGCATTTCGTGTTCGACAAAAAGTTGATTGATAGTAGGATAAACGCCATGATATGCTTTTAATCCTTTTTCGATTTGTACATCGAAAATTTTGTCGTTGAGTGCTTGTCCAATGGTAAAAGCAACCGTTTTGTTATCTACTCGTAGTACGCCTCCTTTCAGGTCTAAGTAAGGGAATATTTTCAATGCAATTTCAACGGCACAGCTTTCTTGCTCTAAAAGGCAGTTTTCAAGATCATGGTCGTTTTCTGCTTTCCACATTTCGTGCATGGCTAAGCATTCGTCAACGTCTTCGTATCGAAGAGGGGAGTAGGTGTAGTTATAAGACTTCTTAAATTGATTAATGTGATTGCGTTTAGCTTGGTATTTTTTTCCTTTTAAATGCAATAAGTCTTCTACATTATAAATATAATCGAAATTTTCTCTTCTTTCTTCAAATTCAAATTGATTGGGATACATGGTTTCAAGCATCTCTTTCATTTCGACGGTGAGATATACCATTTTAAATGTATAATTGTTTTGTTTGCTTGCTGTTATCAATTTGTCAATAGCAGGTTGAGCATTTCCATTTCCTATAGGAAAATTGAACATTGGTGTATTTTCGTCTTTCAGATTAGCCAATATCAACATATCGTCAATAAAAGTATAATGAGGTTTAAAAGCATCGTTCCATAATATCATATTAGAAAAACTCCAGTTGCAGAGCAAATAAGGATTTTGATATAATAACGGCTGTAGTAGTGTTTTATCCGATAGTTTTACAGGTTGAAACTGTAACATAATATTAAATTTATCTAGATTTTTTTACCTTAACTATATTAAAAACGCAAAAAAACTCTTTTTGTTTTCCATTCCGAGCTTAAAAAGTGCTAACTTTGCAATTCTTAAAATCATGCGAAATAAAATACTTAAGAGTTAGATAATGAAAATAAATAAAGATTTTAAAATAACATATCCTTCTTCGGAAAAGATATATGTTAAAGGAAAAATTTTTGACATTGCTGTTCCCATGCGAAAAATAACCCTGACAGATACGGTAGAAATTGTTGATAATAAGCGAAAACATTATCCTAACGATCCGATTTACGTATACGATACAAGCGGAGTTTTTACAGACGACAAGGTGGTCATAAATTTAAAAAAGGGCTTGCCGCTGATTCGTGAAAAATGGATAAAAGACCGCGGAGACGTAGAACAGTTGAAGCAACTTTCCTCAGAATATGGAATGAAAAGAATGCAAGATAAGAGCTTAGACCATTTGCGTTTCGAACATATTCGTATGCCTTACAGGGCAAAACAAGGAAGAGGAGTTACGCAAATGTATTATGCAAAACAAGGAATTATCACTGCCGAGATGGAATATGTTGCCATTCGTGAAAATCAAAATGCGGAGGCTATGGGAGTAAAATCGCACATTACGCCGGAATTTGTTCGAGAAGAAATTGCTGCCGGACGAGCTATTATCCCTGCCAATATCAATCATCTCGAATGTGAACCCATGATTATAGGTGCTGATTTTTTGACAAAAATAAATACAAATATCGGTAACTCTGCAACTTCGTCAGGTATAGAAGAAGAAGTTGAAAAATCATTATGGAGTTGTTATTGGGGAGGTGATACGTTGATGGATCTTTCGACGGGCGAGAATATTCACGAAACAAGAGAGTGGATTATCCGCAATAGTCCTGTGCCTATCGGAACAGTACCTATTTATCAAGCGTTAGAAAAAGTAAATGGAGTAGTAGAAGATTTGACATGGGAAATATACAAAGACACTTTAATAGAACAATGTGAGCAAGGAGTTGATTATTTTACCATTCATGCGGGTTTATTGCGTAAACACATCCCTTTGGCTGCAAAACGATTAACGGGCATTGTTTCGAGAGGGGGTTCTATTATGGCTAAATGGAGTTTGCATCACCGGAAAGAAAATTTTCTTTATACTCATTTTGAAGAAATATGTGAAATACTAAAGCGTTATGACACAGGAATTTCTTTAGGGGATGGTTTGCGTCCGGGCAGTATTTACGATGCCAACGATAAAGCTCAATTCGGAGAATTGAAAACAATAGGCAAACTTGCTAAAATAGCTTGGAAACATGATGTGCAAGTGATGATAGAAGGTCCCGGTCATGTGCCTATGCATGAGATAAAAGTCAATGTGGAAAAACAAAAAAAATATTGTTACGATGCACCTTTTTATACTTTAGGTCCTATCGTAACCGATATAGCTCCTGCCTACGACCATATTACTTCTGCCATCGGCGCTGCCATGATAGGATGGTATGGAACCGCTATGTTGTGTTATGTTACTCCTAAAGAACATCTTGCATTGCCGGAAAGGGAAGATATTCGTGCCGGTATTATTGCTTATAAAATTGCGGCTCATGCTGCCGATATAGCCAAAGGACATCCGACAGCTCGCATACGCGACAATGCTATGAGTAAGGCAAGGTATGAATTCCGTTGGAAAGACCAATTTAATTTGGCATTGGACCCTGCAAAAGCCATGGAATATTTCAGAAGCCGTGAAGGGGGAGACGAAAGAGGTTCGGCTTACTGTACGATGTGCGGTCCTAATTTCTGTGCAATGAGAATATCGAAAGATGTGAAAGACTGCGTAGGAATAATAGCTGAAAATAAAAAATAATAAAACAGACTGTTACAAAGGATTTGCATCGCCACATACGACTTCTATAGTGTCGCCGCCACGGTATTTGGTAGTGTTTAAGTCTTCGCAAGATAAAGAATTGTGAATCGTTTTTTCGTATTCGTCAAGGATTGCTTTGCCTGCTACTTCTTTGCAACTGCAAGTGTGTTTATTACACGAAAGAAAAACACTTCCGCAAATTATAAATATGAAAATTTTAATGTCCATTATGTTTAAAAACAGTGATTTTTTTGCAAAGATATAATTTTTTCTGTTTCTTTTTAGTCAAGCAAATAAAAAAATCGTTTTTGTTTGCTTTCAAAATTTTTTTTTAGTTAATATTCCTTTTGCACAATCTTCACAATTCGATTGTTTAACGCATCCGATAGTTACAACATTTAACAATACTATAAACAATGACATTTGTAGTGTTTTTTTTACAACTTTTCTTTTTATTTCGTTAGTTACATACTTTTTCATGATTTTTTAATATTTTAAATTATAACTTAATAAACTTTTTTTTCACTTCTCCTTTTTCGGTTTTTATTTGAATAAAATACATTCCTTTATGCAAATCACTAATATCTATTGATGCGTTTATTTCGTTAGTCAACAAGTGTTTTATTTGTTTTCCCGTTAAATCATACAGTATTATTTCTTTTATTACCTCATTACCGGTTTCAATTTTTAATTGGTCGTTACTCGGATTGGGATAAACTGTCGTCGTTGTAGTAGCATTATTTTCTATTATGTCAACAAAATCAGAATAATAAAATATATAATAACCATCATTTTCTCCATTACATCTAATAAAAAATCTTTTTAATTCATTACCGTCAATATCGTATTCCGATTCATAAATATTCCAACATTTAAATATTTCTTCTAACGAATTCCATGAAAATAATGTTTGGGTCATTTTCTGATAGTTATCATTGTATTCATAGGTGTGTTTTTCTTGATTTATCCATTTTTCGTCTTTTCTATTCCAAAGTTTATATTCATATTCTGTTATATATCCATTTTCATCGTATGAATATATAAATAATGTGTCGTTTACAGTTGAATCTGTAAATAAAATAAACTCTTGTACAAGTATCTCTGTTAAAAGATTATTTTCATTATAAGTATAGGTGTAATTATGCAATTTTACTTTTCCTACTCTATTTGTTCTTTCGCTCAATAATCCTTTTGAGTTGTATAGAAAAGTATCAATCATTACTTGGCTATTACTCCACGATTTTGTTTCATAGTCCCATCGGTTATAAGATTCTTTTGCCAAATATTTTTTTAATCTTTTTATTGTATAAACATAACTTTTTTTATAATTGTTTTCTAAGGTATCAACTTTTCCATATTCTGTTTGACATATTACTGAATCTAAATCAAAATTATTGTAGAAATACTTATATCTCTTAGAATCATAAGGTTCTCCATCTTTGCCAAACTTTTGGTACACTTCTTCCGTACATAATCCGTTTTGATTGTAATTCAAAGAAAGTACATAGCTGTTTGTCCAATAATTATGGGTATAAAAATTCTGAACTAGCATTTTCGTATATAATCCTTGGGTGTTGTATGTATATACCCAACGCCGATAAGGACTACCATCCGGTTTATATTGTACTATGCTGTCCGTCATTTTTATTGAATTGTTTTTTTGAGGAACTGATAATTGGTGTAAAAATAAAGAATCTTGTTGGGAATGCGTGTTCCAAGTTGTAAAGAGTACAATTAATGTGAAAAACAAATGTTTCCACGATAAAATTTTATACAAATTTAAGGTTTTCATGATTTATTGAATTTAAAGTTAATACTGCTGCTATTTATTTTTTTCTTCAGATAATTTTTTTTGCAAATGTATATGTTTTTTTAATAGAAATTCTCTTTTTTATGATTTTTTTATTGTTGTCCGATAAAATGTGTATTTTTGCTTATGTTTTTTTCAAAAAGGGCTGAATCCATTATTGGAAATCAGCCCTGATATATTCCGCTTTGATGGATACAAGCATAGGATTATTTTAAGGACTTAATGGCATAGTTTGCTTATAAACCGTTATTCCACAAGAAAGTTCTAATCCTATGTAATTAATTTTTGATGAAACTTTCCCTTTGTTGTCGGCGAAGGAAAAGTTAGAAAACTCATAGCTTCCGTTATACACATCCGACGGACAGTATTTTGCAATCAGAGATACCCCAAAAGAATGATATTTTTTGGTGTGGAATAGCAATCCGAATTTAATAAAACCTGAAGTATAACAGCGTTTTCCTATGTGTTCTATACACATATTGAAATCAGCATTAGATGTGTCTCTTAAGTATGTATAGGTAAACATACCTTCGATTTTTGGTAGAAGTACGTTAAATTGGATGCCTATGTCCACAAAATAATTGACCTTTTTATCTAAAAATGTTTCATATTTTAAAGAAAGGGGGAAAAGCCATGCATGGAAAAAATAAATTCTATCTTTGTGTGATTCCTTATCGAAAGATTTCCCTTCTATTTGTGAAGGTACATCAAAATCAAAATGAAACGTGTAGGGATGAAACATATAGCCGGCGTCTGCAACGACCGATAAATTTTTGTATAAACGTTGCTGTAAACCTACTCCGACTTCAAAACTGAAAGTAGGTGCGGTTTTTAACGATTTTTCCCCTTCACTTTTAATTTTTAAGGAATTAAATAGTACCGGATTGACAAACACTCTTATTTGAGTTATATCCTTGCATATAGGCTGTGCCTGACTCATTCCTACGTACATCCAACTAATTATTATCCATAGAATACTCTTGTTTTTCATGTTTTTGAAATTAAATTAATACCAATCGAGAGTGCTGTTGTAGACGATACCAGCATGAGATGTTGAACTTATTCCTTTGTTCTTCCAATATATTCATTGTTTGCTGTACATGTTCAGGATTTTCAAAACACAGAATGCCATTATCTACAGTTATCAGACCATAATTTATTCGATTTTTCAAGACAAGATTGTCTTTCTCATTATCTTTCTTTTCACAACTTAAAAATATTCCAACTATTACTATCATTATTGTGGCAATTAAGCCAAAAACTAATTTTTTCATTTTTTTGTTTTTTTTGTTGATTAGTTATGTGTTGTTTTTAGTATGTATTTTTGTGCTTTATTTATTCTTTTAGCATATATATTGATGCCACCTTTTTGCACGGTCTTACATCCATCAGACCTATTTGTTTTTTTGATTTGTTTTTTGTATATTGTAAAGATGTTTCGTTTGGGGATTTCCCCCTTCAATAGGAGTCATTACTTCCCAGATGTACTTGCTGTTAAATACATAAGGGCAAATATAGAGATGCACTTCTTTTTCCTCATACAAACAGCATCTCGTGTTTAAAGAGGTTGTTTTATATAGTTTGTGAAATAAAAGGCGGATAATTTTGGCACAAAGCAATAGTCTGAGAGAAAATAAAAGTAAGGCGATATGTCTTTGATCACTTTTCATGTGAATGAAAGATTCATTTATGTATTAAATACTGCACTGCAAATATACACTATTATTGTTTTATTTTGATAATTTTTCTAAAATTTTTCTTGCTGTTTTGCAGAGATTTATAAATTAAATAGGGGTAAAGGCTGAAAATAGGTTAAATTTAGGAAGGATTTCGGCTTTTATTTTACTTTTTTATTTCTTTCGAAGCGACAAAATAATACTCTTTATTGCTGTAAAAGTAGTTTTTAAATTCGTGGATATCTAATGCCGCTTTTTTATTGATAAAAGCACTAAGAGTGTAAATACTCAGTCCTATTTCTTTTAAGAAAAGATAGATGTCTTTCGGTTGAGTCTCGTAATAATCGCCGGCACCTTTTCCGTATTCAAATATAATAATGGGTTGATTGGCAGTTAATAAATTTTTAGCTCCTTTTAAAACGTCCCATTCTCCACCTTCTACGTCTATTTTAATCAAATGAATGGGTTCAGTATGATGAATGATATTGTCTAAAGTTTTTACTTCTACTTTAATTTCTTCAATTATAGGATTTTTCACATCGTAATGTCTTTTTTTAAGTCCGCTGTAGGCAGGTGCATTTGTTACGAGTTGAAAAGCGGATGTGCCGTTTTTGTCCGATAAAGCATAGGGGTAGATAACGGCTTTTTCTCCGTATTTTTCTTGCAGGTGTTGATAAAGATAGGGAATGGGTTCAAACGCATAGTGTTTTCCTTTAGGTGCTAATTGTAGCATTTGTTCTAATATTTCTCCTTTATGGCAGCCGATATCAATGCAATTGCTGTCGATTTGAATATGTTGTTGAAGTATTTTTCTTGTAAGTCTATCGTATTTAAGATTTTTTGTTATATCAAAATGCAGTAAAATAAGCATTTCTCTTAAAATTATTTTCAACTTCTGCATATTGTAAATGTATTTATAGTCAATAGAATTATTGTTTGAGCCATGCTAAAGCAAAAGTTTTGTCTTTTTCTATTTGCTGTTTGAGTGCTGCCATATTATCCAACTTTTGTTCGTCTCTTATGAAAAACAAAGGGGTAATGCGAAGATTTTTCGAGTATATATCTTCATTAAAATCAAATATATGTATTTCAACTCTTAAATCGGAATACTGTAATGTGGGGCGAACTCCTACATTGAGTAAGCCGTAATATTTTTTGTTTTCTATGTTTACTTCAGCAATATATACTCCTTTTTTTGGCGGAATAGTAGGGGTGTCGATATTGGCAGTAGGAAATCCGAGTTTTCGTCCGATTTGATTTCCTTTTATTACTTTTCCTTCAAAAGACGGATAGCTTATTTTACTATTCATTGTTGAGAATTTGTTGAGTTTATCATTTCTAAAAATTCTTTTTCCGTAATCAAAGGGATGCCCAATCGGATGGCTTTTTCAAGTTTGGAAGGTCCCATGTTTTCGCCGGCAATAATGAAACTTAATTTATTGGATACGCTATTCAAAAGTTTACCTCCGTTTTCTTCGATTAAATTTTCAATCTGCTTTCGAGCTTGCGGTGTGCCAAAATTTCCGCTTACCACAAAGCTAAGTCCTTCCAATTTATTAGATGCGGTGTTGTGGCTTAGTTCAAATTGCAATCCGCTGTTGATTAAATCTTTTATTGTTTTTATATTGTCTTCTTCTTTGAAAAAATCCAATATGCTTTCGGCGATTTTTTCGCCTATATCTTCTACTTCGATTAGTTCGTCAAATGTAGCTTGTTGCAAAGCCTCAATGTTTTTAAAATGAAGGGCTAATTTTTTGGCAGAAGTTTCTCCTACATAACGTATCCCTATAGCAAACAACACTTTATCGAAAGTCTTTTTTTTAGATTCTTCAATTCCGTTAAGAATATTTTCTACTGTTTTTTCTCTAAAACTAACGGTGCGTTCTTTGTCGTTTGTAAAATATGTTTTTTCTAAACCTATCAAATCTTCTTTTTTCAAATGATAGAGGTCTTCGATGCGAGCTATTCGTTTTTCGTTGACCAATAAATCAATTTTTCCTTCGCCAAGACTATCTATATTCATGGCTTTTCGGCTGATAAAATGCTCTATACGTCCTTTGATTTGCGGCGGACAATTTTTGCTGTTGGGACAATAATGGGCTACTTCTCCCTCTTTTTTTATTAGTTGAGTACGACATTCGGGGCAATGTGTGATGAAATTCACTGCTTTTGCATTTTGATTTCTTTGCTGCACATCAATACCTACAATTTTCGGAATAATTTCACCTCCTTTTTCTACGTAAACAGTGTCGTTGTCGTGAATGTCTAATTGTGAAATGAAATCGGCATTGTGTAAAGAGGCACGTTTTACAGTAGTTCCGGCAAGTTGTACGGGTTCTAAATTGGCAACCGGTGTAATAACTCCCGTTCTTCCAACTTGATAAGTAATGTCTAAGAGTTTTGTTGCTACTTGTTCGGCTTTGAATTTATAGGCTATTGCCCAACGAGGATTTTTACTTGTAAATCCGAGTTGAGATTGCTGAGAGTATTCGTTTACTTTTATTACAATTCCATCTATATCAAATGGTAACGAATGTCGTTTTTTGTCCCATTCGTTGATAAAATCTATAATTTCGTTGAAACTGTAGCACAAGCGAGAGTGAGAAGAAGTTTTAAACTTCCATTGTTTTAATAGCTGTAGGCTGTCGTAATGATTGTTGATGTCTGATAATTCGGTTGATAGATGATAGATATAACAATCGAGTTTACGTTTTGCAACTTCAGCCGAATCTTGTAGCTTCAAACTTCCGGAAGCAGCATTGCGGGGATTGGCAAAAGGTGTTTCGCCCATGTCTTCTCGTTCTTCGTTGAGTTCGTTGAAAGCCGTATGGGGTAAAAAGATTTCTCCTCTCACTTCCAATAAAGGGGGAACATTTTCTTGAAGACTTAAGGGTATTGTACGTATGGTTCTTACATTAGCGGTGATGTCGTCGCCCCAAATGCCGTCGCCACGTGTAATAGCTTGCTCTAATTTTCCGTTTTTATAAATCAGAGCAATGGCAACTCCGTCAATCTTCAGTTCACATACATAGGCTATTTTATTTTCGTTCAAGCCGTTTTCCACACGCGAAATAAAAGCAGCCAATTCCGATTGATTATAGGTGTTGCCAAGCGAAAGCATGGGGGTGCTGTGTTTAACATTTTTAAAGTTCTTAGTAATCTCACCACCTACGCGTAAACTTGGACTGTTGGGCAATATATATTGAGGATAAGCCTGTTCGAGTGCTATTAGCTCTTCCAACATTCTGTCGAAATCATAATCGCTAATAGTAGGCGTATCTAAAGTGTAATAGTTGTAATTGTGAAGATTTAATTCTTTCACTAATTGTTGAATACGCTCTTTAATATCCTCCATGGTAAAACAAACAAAATTTATTCTTTTATAATTTTGATACTATGATAAATCTTATTGTTTTCTTTGATTTGTAAAAAGTAAAATCCTTTTGCAATATGCGATAAATCCATACGACTAATGGTTTCATTGATTGGTTGATGTTGTAAAACTCTCCCTGTTAAATCATAAAGTGTAGCTTCATAAGTTGCGGTATTGATATTTTTTAGTGTGATATCAATATAAGAAGAGGTGGGATTGGGATAAATGCTAATGCTGTTGTTTGTATTATCAAATCCTGTAATTCCAACATTGACAGTTAAGAATAAATGAATAGTACTATCGCACTCATATTGATTTAAGACGGTACGTTGAGTTTTGTAGAGTTGTGTAGTAACGGTATCGGTATTAATGCTAAATCCATGTTTATTGTATATTTCTCCTTTGTTAATAGCATCATATACAATAGTATCGTTTTTGGGATGCACATTAAGTGTTAGATGTATAATACTATCGCAACCGTATTGATTGTAGAATGAATGATGAGTTTGATAGGTGCCTAATCCCACCATAGCGGTATTGATAACAAATCCGTTTTTATTATACGTATCGCCATAGCAAATATCATCTTCAAAATAAATAGTGTCATTATCGCTAACATTCAATGTTAGTACAACTATGCTGTCGCAACCAAAAGAACTAAAGGTTTGGAATGAAAATTGAAAGGTGCCTACTGCTAAAGTATCCGTATTAATGTTAAATCCGTTTTTGTTGTAAATGCTTCCTTTGCAGGTGTTATCATAAATAATAGTACTGTCTACGTCGGTAACGTATAGACTGATGATGATATTGCTGTCACAACCGTATTGATTGGTAAACTGTTTTTGTAATATAGTAGTTCCTTTTGTTGTAATGAGTGTGTCAAAACCGTATTTTTCATATTTTTCACCTAAGCACACTCCGTCTTTTATTAGTGTGTTAGTGGCGTCAAGAACATTTAATTCTAATGTAACAATACTGTCGCAGTCGTTGTATCCTATTTTTTTCTGAATGAGAGAAGTTATTCCTTCATTGACAGGGGTATAGTCAAAGCCATACGATTGATAACTACTGCCTTTACAAATAGTGTCTTTGATGAGATTATTAACATAACATCCTTGTTCATAGGCTCCTATATCTATAAAGGTGTTTTTTATACGCCTCAAACCTGCCAAATCAATAGAAATAATGTAAGGTGCAATTGTATTTCCTCTGTTAATGCATACGGAATTAGGTAAAAGGGTGTAATCATCGTTGTTAGGATCGGTAAAACGCACATAAGATAATGGGCTACTGCCATCGTTATTTTCTGATAAATTAATATTGGCTATTCCCTCGTATCCACCTTGTATCGCTGAATATGAAACATTTGTTAAAGTAGCACTGTTACTTCTTATTTGATTGCTATAAGAGTTTAATGTATTTCCCCACACAATAGAATTGACGGCATAACAAGTGTCTCCATTATAAATTCCGCCACCATTTGAAGTAGCTATATTATTAACAATATTACAATTGGTTAAATTTGTTTTTCCCCAAGTCATAATTCCTCCGCCAAAAGTTCCTTTGTTGTTATAGATATTACAATTGATGAGTAGTGCATTGGATTTCGTATGAATATATACACCTCCTCCACTAGAACTGTCGCTTGTGTTATTTCTTATAATACAGTTAATCAGTTTCCCTCCACGCATATACACGCCGGCACCGGCACCTTTTGTTCGTCCATTTTGAATAATTAAGCCGTCGCAAGTTGTATTGCTGGTGTCGGAATTGCTCAATACAGCAAGAACTTGCTGTTTGTTTTGTCCGTCAAGTATGGTGTGATTAATGGTAAGATTGCGTAAGTTTACATCAAAACCGGAAGGTTCATTTCCCTCAAATCCTCCATATACCATGGTGTTAGCAGCTATTTGAAAGGCTGTTTCATTGGCTGTGTCTCCGTAGAAAATTCCTTTTTTCACCCATATTTGTGTGGGATTTGCATAAGGTCTTTGTAGCGCAAAAGCTAAATTGCTGCTGGCATTATTCCACGAGGAACCGTCTTTTTTACCGACAGCAGTCGGTGCAATGTATACAATATCGTTGGAATCGGGAATAATTATGTCATTGGTAGGGTATATGTTTATTAAAGCAAAATGTGCATCCGGGAAAGAATAACGTCCCGGATTTAAAGCCGATATTGAAAAATAACCGTCTAATGCACCCGTCCATCCCCAGTTTACATGAAAATAATTATTGTCGTCGTAGCCGTCAAGGACAAAAGCATGACCACCTGCATTGCCATGCGCACTGTATATAAACGGACGTCCCGAATCAATTTCATTTTTCAGTATATTTACCCATTCGGTAGAATCATAATCAATTTTGCTTAAGCCGATAACATTGGGATAACCAAAATATGTTTTCAGTGCATATTCGGCACTTGGAACCCCTTTTGTATATTCTGATACGGAAGCAGAACTGGCATGCACTCCATAACTCACTTCAACTGCAACTCCGCAATGAAACAGCAATGTTGCCACTTCATTAATTTGTTTAGGAGTGTTTTGGTAATTTAATTTAGAAGGCATAGAATCAAAGAGGTAAGTGGTGTTTTCAAAATTAGCCGATAGTACACCATGAGGGTTATTGGTATAAGAATGCGCCCCTAATCCTTTAGCAGGGGACTTCCAGTAATGCATCACTTGTCCCATAGCAACAGTTACACAGCCGGTTAAACAACGTGCATTTAAACTGCTATCATAAGGACATAAAGTATTGTACGGACCGCCTTGTCCCCATTTGGCAGTAACCAAAGGATTGCCTGAACCCATTGTGCCTTTCGGCAATACAATACTGCCGGCTATTAAATGATTCCAATTGTTTTTTAAGTCTTGGTTGGCTTCGATATTATTTTCGATGATGTATGCTATTTCATTTTCATAATCTTTTAACCAAAGAACAGTAGCCGGAGAAATATTGTTTAAATCAAAAGTTGATTCGTTAGAATAAGCTAATATGGGTTGTATCCAATCGTCGCCCGCAACGATAACGAAACCTTGATTTTTAATGTTAAATACATTGAAATATACAATTTGCGTGTTGTTTTTTTGTTTTCCTAAGGCTTGATATACCAACTCAAAATCGGCTAAGTTTTTTTGAGAAGCAGCATATTTTGTGTTATAAAAGTTTTTGGCTATTTGTTTTGCTGTTGTTGTATCTATAGGATTTCCAATAACTTGAATAGCTAACGAAAGAGAAATAAGGGATAAAAATATTTTTTTCATACTTAATACAATTACATAAAATGTTAATAATATAAAACTAAAAGCAAAAATACTTAAAAAAACAATATTACATAGCTTTATTTTTATAATAAAAACAAATACTTTTGCATAAAATTAAATCTTTTATAAAAATGATACAAAAAAGAATTAAAAAACAAGCATTCCTTATTGCTGTTTTTATAGTTTTTATTTTTACAATCCATCTTAAAATAAATTCACAAACAATTGATTATAGTAAATTTATATTTGATAATTATATTTACAATGAAGACATTGCTTCCGTAAAAATAGAGATAAGCGATAATGATAAAAATGGAAATTTAAAAACAAGAGGAGCGGATAATCTTGCTTTTTTCCCACCTGTTATTGATTTATATTCGGAAAATCAGATAAAATTAACTTTCGATGATTTAAGCGGAGAAATCAAATATATGAAATACACCTTAATTCATTGTACGCACGATTGGCAATTAACAAAGACATTGTATCCCAATGAATACTTAAGTCGTTTTCTTGAAGATGATGTGATTGATTATGTTTATTCTCGCAATACATCACAATCTTATGTGTCATTTACAGTGAAGATACCTAATGAAAATATAAAAATAGAGAAGTCGGGAAATTATCTTTTATGTGTATATGAAGATAATGGAGGAAAAATAATCCCATTAATTACACGCCGTATAATGGTTGCGGAAAATTTGGTTACAATTATCCCTAATATTTTGCAATCAACCAATATATCGGATAGATTTAGTCATCAAGAAATCAATTTTGAAATAGATTTTAACAACCAACGCTTTAATAATCCGTCAACTACGATTAAAGTGTTGCTTATGCAAAACGAGCGTTACGACAATGCTTTGCTAATAACAAAACCTTATATTAATCAAGGAAATAAATTGCTGTATAATGAAAGAGGAGCTATTAGTATGGAGGGTGGAAACGAATACCGTACCTTCAATATAAAAAGTTTGCGTACCGTCATGGAACATGTAGAAAAAATTGATTATCACTCTGATGGAGTACATGTCTATTTATATACCGACGAAGATAAACATTACAAAGCATACGAAAACAATATTGATATTAATGGTTATTATTTTAACGAAACTATTGATTTTACGACAGTAGATGAAGCTGATTATGCGTATGTTCATTTTCGATTAAAATACGATAAGCCTTTTAAAGGAGATATTTATGTTTTTGGAGAATTAACGAATTGGCAGTTAAAAAAAGAAGCTAAACTATCCTATATGGAGTATGCTCGTACTTGGCAAACACAACTTTATTTAAAATCGGGCTATTATAATTATATTTATTTGTTTGTTCCGGAAGGAAGCAATGTGGCTTCTGCCGATTTAATAGAAGGTTCTCATTGGGAAACCGAAAATCGTTATACTTTCTATGTTTATTATCAAGCCGATAAATCATCTTATGATAGAATTATCGGTTATAATTCAAAATATTCATTTCCTAAAAATAAGTAATAGTATGGATATTAATGTAAAAATTGCACAAGAACTCAATCTAAATGTTGATTTTATATGTAATGTGATTGAACTTCTAAACGAAGGAGCTACGATTCCTTTTATTGCTCGTTACCGTAAAGAGGCAACAGGAAGCATGGACGAAGTGATGATACTTCGTGTAAAAGAACGGTTTAATCAATTAGTAGAGTTAAATAATCGAAAAATAACCGTATTGAATTCTATCGAAGAACAAGGAAAGCTCACCGATGAATTAAAGCGGAAAATTGAAAAAATAGAAACCATCTATGAGTTAGAAGACTTGTATTTACCTTATAGACCTAAGCGAAAAACAAGAGCAAGTGTTGCAAAAGAAAAAGGATTAGAGCCTTTGGCAATTCGCTTATACAGCCAAGAAAAAGGCAATGTGCATGAGTGGGCAAAACATTATATTGATAAAGATAAAGGTGTTGAAAATGAAGATGAAGCCTTGCAAGGAGCATGTGATATTTTAGCCGAATTTGTGGTAGAACACGAAATAACACGGTCGAAAATACGAAAATTATTCCTGCAAAAGGGGATGATAAGTTCGAAAGTAATCAAAGGGAAAGAATTAGAAGGAAATAAATATGAAATCTATTTTGACAACAATGAGTTGTTGCGTAAAATTTCTTCTCATCGTTTTTTAGCGATGTTACGAGGAGAAACCGAAGGATATTTACGTGTGAAAGTGGAGCCGAACGAAGACGACGCATTGGATTTGTTATATGATTTACATATTAAAACAAACAATGAATCAGCTTCTTATGTTGCCGATGCTATTGATGACGGCTACAAACGTTTACTGCAACCTCAAATGGAAACGGAAATGCGACAAGAAGCAAAAATACGTGCCGACGATGAAGCAATTCGAGTGTTTGCTGAGAACTTACGTCAGCTTTTATTGGCTCCGCCTTTGGGCGAAAAAGTCATTATGGCTTTAGACCCCGGATTCCGTACAGGTTGTAAAGTAGTTGTAATAGATAAATATGGAAAATTACTCGATAATACCACCATTTTTCCTCATCCGCCTCAGGTCGAAGTTTTTGAAGCAAATAAAACATTACGCGAATTAGCCGTTAAATACAAAGTCGAAGCGATAGCGATTGGCAATGGAACGGCAAGCAGAGAGACGGAAAATTTTGTGCGTCATGTCAATTTTGAAACCAAACCGCTTATCGTTGTGGTCAATGAAAATGGAGCTTCTGTTTATTCTGCTTCCGACATAGCACGCGAAGAGTTTCCTAATCACGATGTAACAGTTAGAGGGGCTGTCTCTATAGGACGTCGCCTAATGGACCCGCTGGCAGAACTTATAAAAATAGACCCTAAATCAATAGGCGTTGGACAATATCAGCACGATGTAAATCAAAAAAAGCTGCAAGAAAGTTTAGCGTATACGGTTGAAAGCTGTGTAAACACAGTAGGAGTGGAGGTCAACACGGCAAGCAAGCAATTATTATCTTTTGTGTCGGGAATAGGTCCTGTATTAGCCGAAAATATTATTAATTATCGAATAGAAAACAAGGGATTTAGCTCTAAAGCCGAATTGAAAAAAGTAAAGCGTTTTGGTGATAAAGCTTTTGAACAAGCTGCCGGCTTTATTCGTATTCGTGATGCTAAAAATCCTCTTGACAGAAGTGCAGTACATCCCGAAAGTTATGAAGTTGTCGAAAGAATGGCTGCCACATTGAATTGCAATATTGAAGATTTGATAGCAAAAGAGGATTTGCGTAAACAAATAAATATCAAGGACTTTATTACCGATAAGTTTGGCATTCCCACTTTGACCGATATTATGAAAGAATTAGCTAAGCCGGGGCGAGATCCGCGTCAAGAATTTAATCTTTTTGAATTTGATAAAACAATTAATGATATTTCGGATTTAAAATCCGGAATGGTACTTCCCGGTGTGGTTGTCAATATTGCTGCTTTTGGTTGTTTTGTTGATATTGGAGTGCATCAAGATGGATTAGTGCATATTAGCCAAATGTCGAAAAAATATATAAAAAATCCGAATGAGGTAGTAAAATTAAACCAAAAAGTAATGGTTAAAGTCTTGGATGTGGATATGCAGCGAAAACGTATCAATCTGAGTATGAATATTGATTAAAGCATACGGAAGATGAAAGAAAAATCAAATAAAAAAGAAAAAAAGTTTTTGCAAATGCCGGAATATCCCGGAGGGAAAAAAGCATTGCGAACATTTATCAATACTCATTTACGCTATCCTGCCGATGCTTTAGCCGCCGGTATAGAAGGGGTTGTTACTGTAGCTTATGAAGTAAACGATAGCGGTGTAGTCGAATCGGCTAAAGTTATCAAAAGTTTATCACCCTCTTGCAACGAAGAAGCCTTACGATTAGTTTATATGCTGAAATATGGAAGTGCTTACAATCATGGCGTTAGAGTGAAATCCAATCATAGAATAAATATATATTTCCGATTACCAAAAAGTCAAAGTGTAAATTTGCAAATATCTTATACTGAATCGGAAAGTAAAAAAGAAGAAATCCAATCTTCCGAAACAAAACAGGAATATACCTACACGATATCAGTGAAAAATTAATGCTTGATTAATTCTTTCGTTATCATTATAAATTCTTCTACCGATAATTGTTCCGGACGTTTATTGAAAATAGGATGTTTGGTAAAATTCTCATTAAACATCAATGTTTTTAGTGAGTTACGTAAAGTTTTTCTTCGTTGATTGAAAGCGGTTTTCACAACAAGTTTAAAGTTTTGTTCATCGCAAGAAAGCGATTGACAACTGTTTCTTCTCAATCGAATAACGCCCGATTTCACTTTAGGTGGCGGATTAAAAACGTGTTCATCAACGGTAAATAAATATTCTATATCGTAAAAAGCTTGTAACAACACACTCAGAATACCATAATCTTTTTTACCCGGCTGGGAAGCAATTCGCATAGCGACTTCTTTTTGAAACATGCCTACTACTTCCTGAATTTGATTTTTGTACTCTAAAACTTTGAATAATATCTGATTGGAAATATTGTAAGGGAAATTTCCTATAAGCGCAAACGGTTCTTTCGTAAGTGTTGATAAATCGACTTTCAAAAAATCCATAGCATAGAGCTGTCCTTTTATTTGGGGAAATTGATGGTGTAAATACCGAATGGATTCTTCATCTAATTCAATGAAAAACAATTTTTTATCAGGTAATTTCAATAAATATTGAGTTAATACGCCCATTCCCGGACCTATTTCTACAATGGTTTGATGGGATGAAGTAAGACTATCAACTATTCGTTGTGCTATGTTTTGGTCGGTTAAAAAATGCTGCCCTAATCTTTTTTTTGCTCTTACTTCATGCTTATAAGCCATATCTTTGTATTTTTATGCAAAAGTAATTAATATTTTATTGCTTATTCCGAATTATTAATAAAAAAAAGCAACTTTCTAAAAGAGAGTTGCTATATGTTTTGTGATTCCGATGCGATTCGAACGCATGACCTACTGCTTAGAAGGCAGTTGCTCTATCCAGCTGAGCTACGGAACCTGTATGTTTTTTTAAGTCGGGATGACAAGATTCGAACTTGCGACCTCTTCGTCCCGAACGAAGCACGCTACCAAGCTGCGCTACATCCCGCTGAAAATTTAGAGAATGCAAAAATACTAATTATTTTGATAAGTTTAACGGTTGTTTTAAAATTTTCTTTACATTTGCAAAAAGAGAAACAAAATAAAACATCATGGTAGAAAATTCTATATTTTACAATGAAGATGCTTTCGGTAAATTATCTGAAATTATTGATAATGAGTCTGAAAAATTTATTTTATGCGATACGCAAACAAAAAAATACTGTTTGCCTTATTTGTTATCAAAAATTCCGACACTCACAAAAGCTACTATTTTAAGCCTACCAAAGGGCGAAAACAGCAAAGAATGGGAGTCTGCAATCTATGTATGGGATAAATTATTGAAAAAAAATGCCGACAAACATTCCATATTGCTGAATGTTGGCGGAGGTGTTGTATGCGATTTGGGAGGTTTTGTAGCATCGGTCTTTAAAAGAGGAATTACCTATGTGAACATTCCCACTTCGCTAATGGCTCAAGTTGATGCGGCTATTGGCGGTAAAACAGCTATTAATTTTAATGGAATTAAAAACCAGATAGGGAGCTTTTATTTGCCTCAGTATGTTTTTATTTTTAATGACTTGCTGTTAAGTTTACCTAAAAAACACTACTTATCTGCTTTTGCAGAAATGTTAAAACACGCATTAATTGCTGATAAAAAATATTGGGAAGCATTAAAACAGATAAAAAATACAAAAACAATCATTAATCATCAACACCTTATTCAACAATCAATAAACATAAAAGCAAATATTGTAGCTCAGGATTTTAAAGATTGTAAAGAAAGAAAAAAGTTAAACTTCGGTCATACAATAGGGCATGCAATAGAAGCTGAATTATTGAAAAACAGAAAAAACATTTTACATGGCGAAGCCATTGCGTGGGGTATGTTGGTCGAGGCTCATTTGTCGTGGCAAAAAGGCTTTTTGTCTTCTCAAGACTTGGAAGAAATAAATGCTGTTATCAGAGATTATTATTATTCATTACCAACATATTATATCAATGAAAACAATCTTATTAAATTGATAAAAAACGATAAAAAACGTATTAGTAACAATTCAAACATTACTTTATTAAAAGGAATAGGATGTGCAATTATCAATCAAAACTGTTCCGATAGTGAGATACGAAAAGCTGTTCGTTTTACTTTTCAATAAAAAAATTAAACTTTAAAAAATGAAGACACTGCGTATACACAAAACAAATAACCGTATCGGGGAAAAAATATCTATTGTAATATTTCAAATATTATTGGTCTTTAGTTGTTTCGGTCAAGCATTAGATATTAATGTTTTCAAGGATAGGGAAGAAGGTAAATTAAATTGGGAAAAAGATACATTATTAGGAAAGGTTAAATCTTATACGGAGATTTCATACAAAGCAGAAGACCGTTTTGGAAAAATTGAAAAAATAAAACGATTAAGAATATTTTCCCCTTATTATGATTTTCAAAAAATATTTGACGAGAAAGGGAATCTGATTGAGGAAAATACATACGATTCTGACGGCAGTTTGAGAAAAAAGTATATTTATAAATATGACGAGAAAGGGAATCAGATAGAGGAAAATAGTTACAATTCTGACGGTAGTTTGTGCCGTAAGTTTTCTTATAACTATGACAAGAAGGGAAATCGGATAGAATCAAACTATTACCATTCTGACGGCAGGTTGGAGGATAAGGAGATTTATATATATGACGAGAAAGGGAATCTGATAGAGAAAAATTGGTACGATTCAGACGGCAGTTTAGGGTTTAAGGAGATTTATAAATATGACGCAAAAGGAAATTTGATTGAACAAAATGCTTGTCATTCTGACGGTAGGTTGAAGTTTAAGAAGATTTGGAAATTTGACGGGAAAGGGAATCTAATAGAGGAAAATCGGTGCAATTCAGACGGAAGTTTGTGGCGTGAGTTTACTTATAAATATGACAAGAAAGGAAATCAGATAGAGAAAAATTGGTACGATTCTGACGGTAGTTTGAAAAGTAAGTGGACTAATAACTATGACGAGAAGGGAAATAAGATAAAATCAAATTGTTACAATTCAGATGGCAGTTTGAAAGATAGGGCTATTTATAAATATGATGAGAAAGGAAATAAGATAGAAATAGAATATAGCAGTTATAATTCTGACGGTAGTTTGGAATATAAGGAGACTTGTAAATTTGACGAGAAAGGAAATAAGATAGAAATAGAATATAGCAGTTATAATTCTGACGGTAGTTTGGAATATAAGGAGACTTGTAAATTTGACGAGAAAGGAAAGCTGATAGAGAAATACTTATATAATTCAAAATATAATCCTAATGCAGTAAATCCTAATTATGAAGATGAGAAAAGTGAGAATCGATACATTTGGGAAAATCAAGATAAATTGGAAGTAACTTGGTCTTACAAATATGATTATGATGAAAAAGGAAATTGGATAACAAAAATTTGTTTCAAAAATCAAATTCCTATGTTTATGTTGGAACGTACGTACTCATATTATGAGTAGTGCTTTTCATAATAAAATAACAGTATTTTATGTACGCTATTTAAACCTTTCATTTTGTAAATGTTTTCATATATTGAAAAGAAACATTATAGAACAATTTTTATCTATAAATAATTACTTTTATAACGAAAAAAATGTTATTTTTGCAACTATAAACAATAATAATTTAAAGAGTTAATAAACAAGGGGTTGTTTGGTTTTGACAGCTCGTATGTGGAAATGTAAGCACGTCGGACGTTGTAAGCAGGTTCCGTAATAACTAACTTACATGCCAATATAAATGGCGCAGAAAATAATTTTGCTTTGGCTGCTTAACAAGAGTTAATCACCAAGCTGTTTCCCTGAAAGCCCTTCTTTTCGGCGTTCAGCAAGAAGCATCGCAAATGAAAAGATAGTTTCTGTAAGCCTCGATACGGAAGCGAAATCAAAGAGGCTAAGTTGCCTATAGGTTTGTCTTGTACCAATAGTCAATCGAAAACCGAACAATGACTAAGCGTGTAGAAAGCATCTTTGCAGCGTGTTTGGACGAGGGTTCGACTCCCTCCAACTCCACCGATTCTAAAAATATACGATATGAATACCCTATTAATAGCAAGCGATCACGCCGGATATGAACTAAAAGAGTACATAAAAACCACCTTGGGCAATGAGGGTTATCATTTTAAAGATTACGGTACTTTTTCGGCAGACAGTATGGATTATCCCGATGTGGTTCATCCTTTGGCTACATTTATTAATGATAATGAAAATCAACTTGGAATTATTATTTGCGGTTCGGGCAATGGCGTTAGTATGGTAGCCAATAAATATCCGCATGTACGTGCTGCTTTGTGCTGGCAACCCGAATTGGCAGCCTTAGCACGTCAGCACAACAATGCCAATATTGTAGCACTTCCGGCTCGTTTTATTCAAAAAGATGTAGCTGTAGCTATAGTTCGTTTATTTTTAACTACTTCGTTTGAAGGCGGACGTCATAGTCGAAGAGTAGATAAAATAGCCAAGGTTTAATACTAATTTTTGTTTTTTTCGTTTATATATTTGTGGAAAATAAAGATTTACTTATAAGGAAAATTGAATTGTTTATTCGCAAATATTACAATAATATTGCGATAAGAGGCGGAATTGTATTCATAGCTATCTTATTGTCGTTGTTTTTATTAATTTCTCTATTCGAATATTTTGCCTATTCCAATACTACTTTACGAACAATTTTATTTTTTGGATTTATAGGAATCAATCTTTTTGTATTGATACGATACATACTTATTCCTTTGTTGAAAAAAAGCGGTCTGTTAAAACGTCTTACTTATGAAGAAGCCGCTAAAATTATCGGACTTCATTTCCCTGAAGTAGACGACAAATTACTGAATACTATTCAGTTAAATAAAATGTTAGATCAAACTTCCGCTGTCAAAAGTATGGATTTATTAATAGCATCTATTGATTTCAAAATAGAACAGATAAAACCTTTCCCTTTTCATAAAGCGATTAATTTTAAGAAAAACTTAAAATATTTCAAATACGCACTTGTGCCGTTGTTAATTATTGTTCTTATTTTTGTTTGGAATGCAGCTGTTTTTACCGAACCCACACATCGTATAGTTCATTATAATCAGACTTTTACTAAACCTCTTCCTTATCAATTTATAGTTGAAAATACGAGTTTGCAATCTTTCCAAAACGAAGACTTTACATTAAAAGTAAAAATAGAAGGCGAAGAAATTCCGGAAGAAGCATTTATCGAAGTTAATAGTAATTTGTATAAATTAACACAAGAAACAAACATTCAATTTTCACATGTTTTCAAAAATGTACAACAAAGTTTTCAATTTCGCTTTGTTACTGACGAAATGAAAAGCCGATTCTACGAGCTGAAAGTTTTACCTAAACCTTTAATGATTAATTTTTCTATCTCGTTAGAATATCCGGCATACATACAAAAAGTGAATGAAACCGTTGATAACAATGGTGATTTAAGCGTTCCGCAAGGCACAAAAGTTAATTGGAAGTTCAACACTCGTAATACGGAAGAAGTTCTTTTATCTATTTCTGAGAAAACATATACGCTTACACGCCAATCCGATATTTTTACCTTTTCTATGCGTGCAATGTCCAATTTGTCTTATACTATTTTTAATAGAAACAAATACATTACCAATAGCGATTCACTTCATTATTTTATAAATGTCATTCCCGACCTTTATCCACAAATCGAAGTCGTTTCAATGAACGATTCTGTTTTTTTCGATCGTTTTTATTTTAAGGGTAACATTAGCGATGATTATGGTTTGAAAAAATTACAATTTATATATACCATTACTAAAGAAAAAGACACCTTATCGACAACACATGCGATAGATATTCCCATTGATTTATCATTGAACGGACAAGATTTTTATTATTATTTTGATGCTCAAACCTTAAATTTAAGTTTAGGGCAAACACTTATTTATTATTTTGAAGTGTGGGATAATGATGGTGTTAACGGTAGTAAATCAAGTCGAACGGTAAGCATGGAATTTAAACTTCCTTCTGAGAAAGAAATAGAAAAGCAAGCCGATAATTTAAGCTCTCAAACAAAATCGGATATGAGCAAGCTCATAAAAGAAAGCGATAAAATCTTAAAGAAAATAGAAGATTTAAAGAAAAAAATGAGTGAAAAAAATCAAGTGGGCTGGGAAGAGAAAAAACAAATGGAAGAACTTTTAAAACAATTACAAGACTTAAAAAAGGAAGTCGAAAATTTAAATGTTCAACAAGAAAAACAATTACAAATCGAAAATCAACATCAACTTTTAAACGAAGAAATACTGAAAAAACAAGAAGAATTGCAAAAGCGTTTCAGTGAACTCTTTACCGATGAAATGAAACAAATGATGGAAGAAATTCAACTGTTGATGCAGCAAAACATAGACAAAAATGCTATGAATGAAATGATTGAAAAAATGGAATTTTCGACCGAAGAGCTTAACAAACAATTGGATCAAGATTTGGCATTGTTCAAACAATTAGAGTTTGAGAAAAAAATGGACAATACCATTAATAAAGCTTACGATTTAGCCGAAAAACAAAAAAAATTAGCAGAGGAAACAGCAGATAAAAAAAGCGATAACAAACAGCAAATAGAAAAACAAGAACAAATACAAAAGGAATTTAACGAATTAATGGAAGATGTAAAAGTCTTGCAGCAATTGAATCAAACCTTGGAAGAGCCTTATAAACTGCCAAATGTCAATCAATTAGAAAAAGAAGTATTGCAAAACATACAAGAGGGGCAAGAACAACTTCAAAAAAATAAAAAAGACAAATCATCGGAAAAACAAAAGAAAGCCGGAGAAAAAATGGAAGAAATAGCCGAGAAAATGGATGCTGCTTTTTCGGATCAACAGTCTCAAGCTATGGGCGAAGATATTCAAACTCTTCGACAAATATTGGACAATATTATCAAAACATCTTTTCAGCAAGAAGATTTAATGCTACAGTTGTCGAAAACAAATTCTCAAAACCCAAAGTTACAACAAATTGTACAAGACCAATTTAAAATGAGAGACCAATTGCGAATGATAGAAGATTCCATTAATGCCATAGCACGACGACAACCTGCCGTAGAGTCGTTTATTACAAAAAAAATTAGCACTATCAATAATGCTCAAAAACAAATATTAGCCTCTATTCAACTTACCCAAGAAGATATTCCTGCCGTTTATAATTATAACCGTAACTTTTATGATGCCGTAGGAAAACAACAATTTGTTATGACTTCGCTTAACGATTTGGCGCTTATGATTGCTGAATCCATAGATAGGATGAAAAACTCACAGGAAAGCTCCGGCTCTTGCAAGTCAGGATCTTGTAAGCCTGATAAAAATTCAAAAAAAGGAAAAAATAGCGTGAAATCCATGCGTGAGATGCAAGAGAAACTAAATCAGCAATTAGAAGAACTACGAAAACAAATGCAAAATCAAGGAAATAAACCCGGCGATAAAAATGCAGGAAAGCAGGGGCAGTCAATAAGCGAACAGTTGGCAAGAATGGCAGCACAACAGGAAGCCATTAGGCGTATGATGCAAGAATATCAATCTGAATTAAAAAAAGAAGGAAAAGGCTATGACGGCCAACTTGATCGATTGATGAAAGAAATGGAACAAACGGAAAGAGAACTTGTTAATAAAATATTAAACCAACAAACTATCAATCGCCAACAACAAATCATGACAAGATTATTACAATCGGAACGTGCGGAAATACAAAGAGAAAAAGAAGAAAAACGAGAATCGAAAGAAGGAAAAGATATTCAACGTACTCCGCCGCCTGAACTATTCGATAAAAAGTTAAAACGAGAAAAAGAAATCGAATTGTACAAAACAATTCCGCCTAATTTAAATTATTTTTATAAAAATAAAGTTAACAGCTACTTTTACAATATTCAATAAGTGTTTTTTTAGATTTTGAATCTATTATTATTATTTTGTATAATATTTTTTATATTTTTGCAAATATTTTAAAGTTTAGGCAACTATTTTATTGTTTTTTGCGACTACAAAATAAAGGAAATATTATAAAAATCATAATAAAAAATAATTTAACATGAAAAAATTATTGATAATAAGTTTTTTAACTTTGGTAGCTTATGTAGCTAATGCAGGCAATTTCGTCGCTGATACCACTAAAGGATGTGTCCCCATGGTTATCACTTTCACTGAAAATGGAGGTGGTGTAGGTTGGGAATGGGATTTTGGTGATGGTTCCACTCCGGTATATACCAATCCGGCTCCCCATCCATATACAACAGCCGGAGTTTATACGGTTACTTGTAAAGTTACTTATCAAGATGGGACTTCTGAAATAGTTACCAAAAGGAATTATATTATTGTTTCAGCCGGACCTACGGTGTCTTTTACAGCTAATAAAACGTCCATTTGCCCATGGGAAACAATTAATTTTACCTCTACAGTAAATCCCGGAGGTAATGCGGTAAAATCATATTCTTGGGATTTCGGAGACGGTTCTATGGATAATACAGCTAATCCATCCCATACTTATTCATCATCTGCTACTCGTACGGTAACTTTAACTGTTTACGATACGATAGGCTGTAATACAAAGAAACAAATACAAAATTATATTACTGTAAAACCAACTCCTACAGCTAATTTTTCAGCTACCGATTCCACTTTTTGTGTTAAAACAGCCGGAGAAACAAGGCAAGTAACATTTACAAACACATCAGATTCAGCTACATCATTTTATTGGGATTTTGGTGATGGCACCAATAGTACACAGGCAAATCCTCCGACAAAAACATATGGAACAGGATATTATGATGTGTCTCTTATTGTAACCAATAGTGTAGGATGTAAAGATACCATCTTAAAATCAAATTATGTAGCGGTTGTTGTTTTTGAAGCTTCTTTTCAAGCTTCAGATACGGTAGTTTGCGGATTAGGGAAAACAGTAACTTTTACAGGTACAGGCTATGGTGCTAATTTCTATAAATGGGATTTTGGCAATGGAAAAGAAGGAATTGGAACCATTGGAGTAAATACAATATACGATGCTCCCGGAAAATACACTATTACAACTATTGCTACAAGCAGATTAGGTTGTAACGATACTGCTGTTAAAACTCAGGCTATCTGGGTATTTGATGATGTGGACCCTATTATAGAAATTCACGATACAGACCATTGTAATCCTAACGCTACTATATTTTTTCTGAACCGTACTGTTACTAAACCGGAAGATGATTTAGGATTATCCGATGCTTCATGGGATTTTGGTGATGGTAGCACCAATGTAAAAGGCGATAGCGTAACACATGTATATGGCTCCTATGGTTCTTGGGAATCAAGAGTATGGGTTACAACAGGATATGGATGTGTATGTGAAGTACACGTACAACAAATAGATATTTATAAATTATCTGCTATTGCATTTCAGATAGTTCCTAATGTAATAATGGGTGAAAAACCTGGTGGATGTTTTCCTCATTTTGTTGCTATGATGGCAGATTCTATCGTATCATCTTCACCTATTGTTGATTTTTTATGGGATTGGGGTGAAACGGAAGTTTTTGGTTCTGCTGCCGCACCTGATACTACACATACAGGTAGTAGCCCGATTGGGATGTATACGTATGAATATGATACGGGAGAATTTGTGGTTGATTTAATTCTTACTAATGCACAAGGATGTAGAGATACGGTTGAAGCTTTTGCAACCATTCCTGTTGGTTATCCTCCTATTAATAATTGGTATTTTGAAGACAATATGTTATGTAAATCAGAATTAAGTATTCAAGTAACTGCTTATGATTCTTTAAATGCGGACAGTAGTTTAGTAGCACGCTCAAGAGCTAATCTGTGGGAATGGTATGATCCAAAGGACAATCCGCAATCATTTGAAAATCCAGGGAACCTTTCTCCTATAGATACAGGTTGGCTACATGGATACTATTTAATTCCTTATCATAATCATTGTCCAGGTGCTAGAGTAACAAAAGATAGTATTATGTATTCTTGTCCTCCTATGGCTGGAATTGCTAATCCTGCACCTGATATGCAAGGCAATCCCCCTGTTTTTTGCAAGTGGCCCGTATTTGGATTCGATGGAGGAGACGGTGATAAAACAAAAGCATGGGATAGCTGTGTATGGCGACTTGGTAACTTCTATTATGATGACTCAGGTGTTTATCATCCTCAAACAGAAATATATCCTAATGCAGCATTTCCGGCAGGACAAATAGCCCCGGCAGATAAATATTGCTACGATACTTTAGGAGGCATGAAAATGGTTGTTGAACGTGGTGGACATATATTTGTTACCTTGTGGGTAATGAACGATAATAGAAACGGTAACAATTTATGTGGTTATTGTGAAGATTCGGCTCAACAAGAAATTATTATATCTATTGCAGAAATGAAATTACGTGCACTAGATAAAGCAGGAAATGTTATAACAGAAGCTTGTGAAGACCAAGAAGTTTATTTTTATGATTCTACATATGCAACTGACGGTATTTATTGGTGGGGATTAAGTATGGATAGAGCCTACGATGGGGGTATTATACATTATTCAACAGCTGATTTAATGGCTTATATGCAAAATAATTTTAGACATATTAATGCTTACAAATTTATATTTGATACCACAAATTATACAGGTTCCGACCCCTTTATGTTTGAATTTAACGATTGGGGTATTTATACTATCTATTTAAAAGATACAAGTGGAGAAGGTTGTGGAATGGATATGCCCATGGCACCTCCCTATATTGCGTGGCAAACAGCTAATTGGGGACCTTACGTGCGTTATGAAGACAGATGTGATACCATTCAATTGTATGTTAATCCACGCAGTGTTCCTAAATTTACTTCTAATAGTCCGGTTTGTATAGGTGATACTTTAGAATTTTATGATGAATCTTATACTGCCGATCCTTTCGGTTATTACGAAATTGTGAAATATCTATGGAATACAGGAGGAAGGACAGATACCGCAAAAAATGCAAAATATGTATTTAATAATGCAGGAATATATGGCGTAACACTTACTGTTACTAATGAGAAAGGTTGTGATAGCACTGAACAATTTCCGTTAGCCGTCACTATTTTAGGAGTAAAAACTTCATTTACTACTCCTGGTATACCTAATAATGATAGAAAAGTTTGTAATAAACAGCTTGTAACTTTTACCAATACTTCTTCCTATTATGATAAAAATAGAAATGTTATGATACCTGTATCTGCTTCGACAACAGGATTAACCTATTTTTGGGATTTTGATGGTCAAGGTACAAGTACAAGTCGTAATGCACAATTTGCTTTTAATGTCAGTCATTCAAGATATGTTCATATTACATTAACCATAACCGATATGAATGGATGTACCAATACATTTCAGGATTCTATTTGGGTTATACGTCCTGTGGCAGATTATACTTCCGGTACACACGAGGCAGCATGCCCTGAATTAGGAGTCCAATTTCAAAATCTTTCTTACGGAATGGATACTACTAAGGCTGCATATGAATGGATATTTGGAGATACATTAAGTTTGGGTAACAACTTTTCGGTAATGAAACATCCTGCACACACTTACGAATATGCCGGAAAATATGATGTTACCTTAATTGTTACTGATGAATATAATTGTACTGATACTATGGTAAAGCCTAAATATGTAGTTGTTGGAGGTCCTTATGGAACTTTTGCTGCCGATACAACTTCCGGATGTGTTCCATTAAAAGTTACCTTTACCTTTAATGTTGATGATGAAAATACAGATACATTAATTATATTTTACGGAGACGGAACTTCTGATATGACCACCTTTATAGGTGCGCCTATCATACATTCCTACACACAACCCGGAGTATATATTCCCTTTATGCAACTTATAAAATGGGTATATAACTCTACAACACAAAAAATGGAAAAGTGTGCCCGCGGATTTATATTAAAAGATTCAATTTGGGTAATTCAATTAAAACCTGATTTTACAATTGAATCTCTCTATTGTAAAGGTGTTCCTGTTACATTTCCTAACTTGACCGATACTATTCATAATAACATACGTCCAAGTGCAGCTCCTTTAGATTCTGTTTATTGGACATATGGCAATGGACTAACGGATTCTGCTATTTTTGATGGACTCACTCAATACGATACTGCGGGTGTTTACAATGTGCTATTAGAAGTAAAATCTATGACTTGTAAAGCAGAAAAAGATAAAGATATTGTTGTTATGGAATTTCCTGATATCAAAGCTTCTCCTGATAGCGTAGGAGCATGTGTCGGAATGGATGTTATAATGACAGCAGATTCTCTAAATGGTGAAGAAACTGACTTTAAATGGGTATTTACTACTATTCCCGATACGCTAACAGATAACCCGATTAGTCGCTATTTTGATGATCCCGGAACCAACTCTTATCCTTTTGAAATATTAGTTACCTTTAGTCCTAAAAATTGTTATAAGACTTATTATGATACATTAATCGTTTCGGCGTGGACTCCTCCTGTTGCCGATTTTAAAATTGAAGATGCAAATAAGGTTGTATTAACCGATGCTGTAGAAGGAATTAATGCCGGTGCCGATGCTTATTTTAGCGATATGTCAACCCCGGGAGATGGTACATTAACAAAATGGTTATGGATATTTGGAGATAATACCGTAGATTCTTCAGGTGCTAATGTAACGCATGCTTATACTACAAAATCAGGTTTTATTACTGTAACTATGGGTGTTACTGATGAGTATGGATGTAGCGACACAGCTACACATCAAATCTTAGTGCTTGAGTCCTTGAAATTCCCCAATATATTTTCTCCCAATGGAGACGGAATTAACGATAAATTTGAACCTTGGGAAGGTCAAAAATCAGGATACTATTTAAGCTTTGAAATGGAAATTTATAATAAATGGGGTGCTTTGGTATGGAAAAGAAAATGCGAAGCTCCAAATTGTCCCAACTACGAAGATGAAAACTTCTGGTGGACAGGTAAAAATAAACAAGGTAACGATGTCCCTGAAGGTGTATACTATTGGGTAGTATATGCAAAACCCGAATCGGAAAAAGGCGACATGATATTAAACGGAAGTATAACTCTTGTAAGATAAAAAAACATACTAAAAAAGGCGATGAACAGATAAGGTTTATCGCCTCTTTTTATTTTAAAAGCATTCATTTTTTTTCATTCTGTTTTTAATTCAAAAATAGTGTACTTTTGTAAAATATTATTTTTGAAAAATTTTTAATAGAAATACTTAATAGTTAATTATATATATAATAAATATGAGCAATACGAGAGAACATTTATTTTCTGAATTTGAAAAAGTATCTACTCAAGAGTGGGAAAAAGTCATAGAAAAAGACCTTAAAGGAGCTGATTATGCAAAAAAATTAATATGGAAAACAGAAGAAAATTTTTCAGTAAAACCATATTACCGCAATGAAGATATTGAAGCTTTAGAATATTTGGAACAATATCCCAACGAATATCCATTTGTAAGAGGAAATAAAGAAAAAGCCAATGATTGGAATATTGCACAAAAAATCACGGAAACAAATCCTATAAAAGCTAATGAACTTGCTTTAAGTTTTATAGAAAGAGGTGCTAAAGCATTATTTTTAAATGCAAAAGCAATAAAAAGCGGTAAAGATTTAGAAGATTTATTAGCAAATATTGATTTAAACTCTATTGCTTTACATTTCTTACATCATCCTTCTTATACTGAATTAGCAAAGTTGTTTTTAGCTCATATAGAAAATAAAAAATTCGACAAGCAAAAAATTCATGGTTCTTTTGATTTTGACCCTATTATTTATATGCTTTTGCATAATAAATTTTATAAAAACAAAGAAAATGATTTTAACGAAATCCTAAAATTACATCAAATTATAGGAAGTCATTTGCCTTATTTTCAGTATTTAACTGTTAACGCTAATATTTTACATAATAGTGGTGCAACCATTATTCAAGAATTAGCATATGGTTTAGCAATGGGAAATGAATACCTTGTTTATGCTACAAATCAAGGAGTAGATATTGACGAAATAGCTCCTAAAATACATTTTACTTTTTCGATAGGTTCAAACTATTTTATGGAGATTGCTAAATTACGCGCAACTCGCTTATTATGGTCTACAATTGTAGAAACCTACCAGCCTTCCGTTGCCGAATTAGCTAAAATTAATATCACCAGCATTTCGTCTTCTTGGAACAAAACAGTTTTTGATGCTTATGTTAATATGCTGAGAAGCACAACAGAAGGTATGTCGGCAGCTATCGGTGGTGCTGATACTATTTTATTGAATAGCTTTGACGAAACATACAAAACCGAAGATGTGTTTTCGCAACGAATAGCACGCAACACTCAAATTATATTAAAAGAAGAAGCTCATTTTGATAAAGTTATTGACCCGTCTGCAGGTAGTTATTATATAGAAAATTTAACACATTCTTTAGCTGCTGAAGCATGGAAACTTTTTTTAGTTGTCGAAGAACAAGGAGGTATCGTTGAAATGGGCTTAAGCGGTAAAATAAAAGAAGCTATTGAAATTAGTTGTCAAAAAAGGAACAATGACATTGCAACACGTCGAACGATTCTTTTAGGAACCAATCAATATCCTAACATCAAGGAAGATATGTTAGAGAAAGTTGAAAAAGATATAGCTGCTGTTACCTATGAAGGAATACAGCCTTATCGTGCTGCCATTCCATTTGAAGAATTACGTTTAAATACTGAAAAATGGGCAGTAAAAAACGGTAACCCTAAAGTGTTTTTATTGAAAATTGGCAATTTAACCATGCGACAAGCGAGAGCAGGATTTACCACTAATTTCTTTGGTTGTGCCGGCTATGAAATTATTGAAACTGCTGGCTATACAACAGTTGATGAAGGTGTTAAAGATGCCTTAGCGTCAAAAGCACAGTTGGTAGTTATATGTAGCTCTGATGAAGAATATGAAACTTATGCCCCGGAAATAACAAAAAAACTGAAAAAAGAAAATCCGGCTATCCGTTCTATCGTAGCAGGAAATCCTTTAGAAAGCTTGGATATGTTAAAAGCAGCGGGAATTGATGATTTTATTCATATCAAATTAGATGTACTTAAAACTTTGCAAAACTACAATAAACTGTTAGGAATTTAACTTGTCATTGCTTAGATATTTCTTTATTTAAAAAGAATATCCAATGCTAAAGTAAACAGATCTGTTTTTCACACTAGGAGTATTAATGATAGTAGGAGATAGGCTACGACGAAAAGTAACACCGATATTGACTTTATAAGCACTAAATCCTATGTTAGATTGAATACCGCCTTCGTGATGATTAATGTCTTTGTTGAAGTCCATACGTTTTCCTGCATTTTTTCCATGAAAGTTGTAGGTGTAAAAACCTCCAATACCGGCATAATAATAAAAACTATCTTCTATTAAATTGCTGATTAATAATAAACTAACAGGGACAGTAATGGCTTGTGAAGTGATTTTAATAGGTTTTGAGGTATAATTAATCTGTTGTGGAAAAGAAAAAGTTTTATTTTCGTACAACACTTCCGTACGTATAGCTATGCGTTTAGTGTTGATTTGCATATAAGGTCCTGCTGCAATAGCAAAACCTAATTTAGTAGAATGGAAAGCCGTTTTTTGAAGAACACCTGCATTGCTTCCAATATTCAGTATAAGTCCTGCTTGAAAAGGAGCTAAACCTCTGTTTCTATGTGCTTTTTTACCGGAAGGAGATAAGTGATTTTGTTTGGCTAAAGTATCAATTAAATCTATCATAAAATTGGTAATAGTCATCAAACCTTCATAATCTATTTTATCTGCATCGTCTTTGGTGGTGTGATAGGGCGATTTCATGCCCGTGGTAATATGGAGTGTTGGCACTCCTAATTTGGCATAAGACTCGGTGTCGGTAGCATAGAGTATAGATGTTTCATAGTTTTGAAGTACTATTGTTGAAGATTGAGGAAAAGGAATGTTTTTAATCAAATTCTTGATATTTTCAATGTTTGCAACACCTTTAACATATAGTTTTTTGCTTTGTTTTAAATAGCCCACCATGTCTAAACTTATCATTAGTTTTACTTTGTTAGCAGGTATTTGTTTTGAAAAGTATCGTGAGCCGATCAATCCTATTTCTTCGGCATCAAAAGCAGCGAAAATCACACTGCGTTTTAATTCATTTTCTTTCTTTTTGAGGGTACGAGCCAATTCAATAAGCGTAGCTACTCCTGAAGCATTGTCGTCGGCACCATTATAAACATCAATCTTGTCATTGGTAAATTTATAGCCAAGATGGTCGTAGTGAGCTCCTATAATAATGTATTCATTTTTTAATAAAGAATCTTTTCCTTCGATTATTCCGATTATATTATGGCATTTTTTGTTATTTGTAAGATAGAATGCTTGTAGAAAATCAGTATTTTCAAAAGGTGTTAATCCAATTTCTTCGAATTGTTTTTCGATATAAAGTGCCGCTTGATAACCTTCGGAACTGCCGGCATAGCGTCCTCGCATAGCATCGTCGGCTAAGGTGTAAACGTGTTTTGTTAAAAGCTCAAGAGAAACATTATGTTGTGAATATAAAAAATTACAAAAAGCAGAAAAAAAGAGGATGAAAAAAAATTTCTTCATAGATGCACCTTTTGATAATAAAAAAAAACTTACAATTTTGTTATAAGTGCCCCGAACAAGACTCGAACTTGCACAACCGTTCGATTACTACATCCTGAATGTAGCGCGTCTACCAATTCCGCCATCGGGGCTGTAGGTTTTTTACAACTTTTTGATTTAGTGTCCGGAACAAGACTTGAACTTGCACAACCTCTCGGTTACTACCCCCTCAAAGTAGCGTGTCTACCAATTCCACCACCCGGACATTTCGGATTTGCAAAAGTACATTTTTTTTATTTATAAAAAAGATTTAATTTAAAATATAAAAAATGAAGATAGGCTTTTAAAAAAATAGTATATTTGCAAAATAAATTAAGAAACAATAATTTTTTAAAATTAAGAATAGAATGAAAGTTGATATTTTAATAGGATTACAATGGGGAGACGAAGGTAAAGGTAAGGCAATAGATGTGTTAACACCTACTTATGATATAGTTGCACGTTTTCAGGGAGGACCTAATGCCGGTCATACTTTAGAGTTCGATTCTCATAAATTTATATTACATACTATTCCGTCTGGAATTTTTAGAGAAAACACAAAAAATGTAATTGGAAATGGGGTGATTATCGATCCTTATGTACTTATAAATAAAGAAATAAAATCGATTGATGCTTACACGGATGTAAAAAATAAACTTTTTATATCTTTACGCTCTAATTTAATATTACCTACCCATCGGTTGTTAGATCATGCCAATGAGCATTTATTGGGAGATAAAAAAATTGGATCAACACTCAAAGGAATAGGTCCTACTTATACCGATAAAATATCGCGTAAAGGAATTCGTGTAGGCGATATTTTTCTTTCTGATTTTAAAAATAAGTACAAAGCTCTTAAACAAGAGCATTTACGTCAAATAGAGTGTTTGAATTTTGATTATTCGGAGGTAAAAATTGAAGGATTATCTTTTGAAGACTATGAGTCGGCGTGGTTAGATGCTCTTGAAAAACTCAAAGTTTATAATTTGGTTTCAACCGAATACATGATAAACGATGCTTTGACAAATAACAAAACTGTTTTAGCTGAAGGAGCGCAAGGAACATTGTTAGATATTGATTTTGGAACATATCCTTATGTAACTTCTTCTACTACTGTTACTGCAGGTGCTTGTGCCGGCTTAGGTGTCGGACCATCGAAAATAGGAAAAGTATTCGGTTTATTTAAAGCTTATTGTACAAGAGTGGGAGAGGGCATATTCCCAACAGAGTTAAACGATGAGATGGGAGATTATCTTCGTGATAAAGGACATGAATATGGCTCGACAACTTTACGTCCTCGTCGATGTGGCTGGATAGACTTGCCTTTATTAAAATATGCAAGTATGGTAAATGGGGTTACCGATTTGATAATGACAAAGGTAGACGTTTTTAGTGAATTAGAATCCATTAAAATGTGTACGGAATATAAAATTGGCGGAAAATTGACAAAAGAAATACCTTTCGATTTAACCCATAATATAGAACCGGTTTATCAGTCAATGAAGGGTTGGCAACGACCACTTTCACCTACAACTCTTCCCGACAATTTAGCCGCTTATATTAAGTACGTAGAAGATTATTTACAACAAAAAATATTTTTAGTTTCTATCGGTCCGGACCGTAAAGACAACATCATTTTCGAATAAATATTAACAAATTAAAAAGTATTAAAAATGAAAGATTTAAAAAATTATATCGAAAAAAACAAAGAGAGATTTTTAGAAGAGTTATTTGATTTAATGCGTATTCCGTCTATTAGTTCACTCGTAGAGCATAAAGACGATATGTATCGTTGTGCCGAAAAGTGGAAAGAATATTTATTGGAAGCAGGGGTAGATAAGTGCGAAGTAATGCACACAGAAGGAAATCCTGTAGTGTACGCTGAAAAAATAATCAATAAAGATTTACCGACAGTTCTAGTTTATGGACATTATGATGTTATGCCTGTTGACCCTGTAGAATTATGGAACACTTCTCCTTTTGAACCCGTTATTAAAGAGGGAAAAATATGGGGGCGTGGTGCCGATGATGATAAAGGACAGTCGTTTATGCACGCTAAGGCTTTTGAATACATGGTTAAAACTAATCAACTTCCTTGTAATGTAAAATTTATGATAGAAGGTGAAGAGGAAATAGGTTCCGTAAATCTTTATGAATTTTGTAGACAAAATAAAGAAATGCTTAAATCGGATATTATTTTAGTGTCGGATACCAGCATGATAGCTCCCGATGTGCCTTCTATTACTACCGGTTTACGTGGTTTGAGTTATTGGGAAGTAAAAGTAACGGGTCCTAATCGTGATTTACATTCAGGATTGTATGGAGGTGCTGTTGCCAATCCTATCAATATTTTATGCGAAATGATTGCAGGGATGATAGATGAAAATCGTCATATTACTATTCCTAACTTTTATGATGACGTATTGGAAGTATCGGATTATGAACGAGAACTAATGGGTAAAGCTCCTTTTAATTTGGAAGAATATAAAAAAGAGTTAGATTTAAAAGATGTTTGTGGAGAAAAAGGCTATACAACCAATGAGCGTACGGGCATACGTCCGACTTTTGATGTTTGTGGCATTTGGGGAGGTTATACGGGTGAAGGAGCCAAAACAGTAATTCCTTCTACAGCACATGCTAAAATTTCTACGCGATTGGTACCCAATCAAGATTATAATAAGATAGGAAAACAATTTAAAGATTATTTATTATCTATTGCTCCGTCTTATGTGAAAGTCGAAGTTGAATTTCTTCACGGAGGTGCTAGCTATGTAACACCCATTGAATTACCTGCTTATAAAGCTGCTGAAAAAGCTTTTGAAGCTACTTATGGCGTAAAAGCAATTCCTACGCGTAGCGGAGGTAGCATTCCTATTATTGCCGGATTTGAAGATATATTAGGAGTGAAAGCTATTCTTATGGGTTTTGGTTTGGGGTCTGATGCTATTCACTCTCCTAACGAAAATTATCCTTTAGAGCAATTTTATAAAGGAATTGAAACCATACCTTATTTTTATCGCTTCTTTACCGAAATGATGAAAAAATAAAAAATATAGTGAAAACGATGTAAAGATATTAAAATAAATTGTATTTTTGCAAACTTTAAAAATTAAAGTTAGAAAAGTTAAAAAATAAGCGTTATGTCAAAAATTTGTGTGATTACAGGAAAGAAAGTAATGGTAGGAAACAATGTTTCACATTCTAATATAAAAACAAAAAGAAAATTTTATCCTAATTTACAGGAAAAGAAATTCTATATTCCGGAGACAGATGAATGGGTAATATTGAAAGTTTCAGCCAAAGGCATTAAGCATATTAACAAAAACGGTGTCTTAAATTCGTTACAAAAAGCATACGATAAAGGTATTATTTACTAAAACTTTTATCAATTACTATATAAAAAGGGAGTTTAATTTAAACTTCCTTTTTTTGTTTTATCAAATTGAAAATCCTGATAAGCAATAATAGCATTATAGGAAATGTTGCTATATTAAACGTTTGAGGTAATAGCCAAAAAAACAACAAAGGAATTGCAAGACAAGCAAAAGCAATCCATAATAAGTAAGTAGGTGATTTTCGTAATCGAAAGAGAAAATAAATAAACAAAGGATTAGCCCATAAAAGATTGAAGTTGTATTTAGTGAAATAGTGATCAGAGAAAAACCACAAATAAATTATCAATAAAGATAAAATGGCTACCAAAGAAAATAAAACAATATCCACTGCTTTAAAATAAACTTTCTTTTTGATTTCCCACAGTGTTAATGCGATGACTATTAAACATAGTATTGATGTAACAAGCAACGGAGAAATGTTTTTTGATAAAGCAGGTTTAGATTCTGTTAAGAGCATTTTTTTTGTTTTCACAAAACTTTCTCCTTCAATTTGAGCAGTATCCAATTGTGCCATTAATTCGGTAGGCAAAAACATGTACTGGTAATCAGTTGCTACTTTGTCGCAACGCATACCCAATGCAATATCGATTCCCAAACGCCACCATTGCATGGATTCCATATAAGGATATATTAGTTTTCGAAAACTAACATTTTCATTTTCTTTGTTATTGGTTTTGTGAAATAAATTTCTATCAATTAAAGAAGAATCAATAATATCTCTGACACGGGTGGCACAATTGTCCAAGAAAAAGTCGTAAGCATAAAAGCGATTTTGAGGCAGGTAGTTTTCTATCAGTAAATTGTAAAGTTTTTCTTTTTCCTCAAGCGTGAGGTTTAATTCTTGTTCATAAATCCATCTTCCTTCGCATTGATATTCGTGCATAAAACCATCGAAAGAGCTAATAGAAAGCATGTAAGGTAGTCTTCCTTGCGAAAACTTTAAATAAAAATTGGGAGTATTAAAATCAAAAGTTCCGTAATTAAATACCAAATCAAGATGTTTATTGGTGTCGCATAAACGTATTGCCGTATGTCCAAAAGCAACATATAATTCATTTCCGGCACCACAACTTAATATGCTTGCTGTAGCAGCTTCCGATAAGCGTTGTGCTTGCAAGTGTAATATGCTTATTATAAGGATAAAACCAAAGAAAATTTTTTTCATCATATTTTTTTTGCAAAAATACAAAAAATGATTGAAAAAACACTTGGTTTATATTAAATAAAAATATACTTTTGCAAAAAATAATTTAATATTAAATAATTTAATAAACATTAAGAAAATGAAAAAATTAATGGCATTATTAGTTGTATCCGGAATGGTATTCTTTGCATGCAACAATCAACCAAAAGAAGAAGCAGTTGTTGAAGATGAAACTACAGCAGAAGCTGTACAAGTTGAAGAACCGGCACCTGTAGTAGAAACTCCAGCTCCAGAAGCTGAAACAAAAGAAGTTGTTGCTCCAAAACCGGCTCCTAAAAAAGCTGAAGTAAAGAAAGAAGAACCGGCACAACAAGAAGAACCAGCACCGGCTGAAACAAAAAAACCAAGTCTTAGAGGTGCAACTAAAACAAACTAAAATTTTAGTTATTTAAAAGAGAAACGAAGTTAATTTTTTAACTTCGTTTTTTTTGTGCAATAGTTGAAAAAATATACTAATTTTGCAAAATAATATAGAAAAATATGAAAGCAGTAATTCAACGGGTTAAAAGTGCAGAAGTAAGAATAGCTTCCCAAAAACATGCTGAGATTCGGCAAGGATTACTGATTTTACTTGGAATAGAGCATCAAGATTGCGTTGAAGATACCGAATGGCTCGCTGCGAAAATTAGTAAATTACGAGTTTTTAATGACGAAAATCATGTGATGAATCTTTCCGTATCCGATATAAAAGGAGAATGTTTAGTAGTGAGTCAGTTTACTTTACATGCTTCGACTAAAAAAGGAAATCGTCCGTCTTATATTCGTGCTGCACCACCGGAAATAGCAATACCATTGTATGAGCAGTTTATTAATATTTTAGAAAAACATTTGAATACTTCCATTCAAAGTGGTGTTTTTGGTGCCGATATGCAAGTTTCACTTATTAATGATGGACCGGTTACTATTATTATAGACACAAAAAATAAAGAATAAAAAAATAAAACTTAAACGTATGACAGTTATAGAAAAAATATTAGCATCTCATGCCGGAAAAGCAAAAGTACAACCCGGTGATATTGTAAATGTAGAAATTGATTGTAGAGCAGCTCGCGATTTTGGCGGAGCTAATGTCGTTGAACATTTGTTGGCTAACAATTTACCCGTAGAAAATGTTGATAAAACTATTTTTACATTTGACTGCAATCCGGGAGGTTCGGATCAAAAGTATGCAGCCAATCAACATTTTTGCAGACGCTTTGCCCGTGAAAAAGGCATTAAAGTGTACGATATAAATTTAGGAATAGGAACACACATTGCCATTGATTCGGGACTTGCTTATCCCGGAAGTACTTTCCTTTCAACCGACTCTCATGCCAATATTATGGGGGCAATTGGAGCTTTCGGACAAGGAATGGGCGATCAAGACATTGCAGCAGCTTGGGCAAACGGTAAAGTTTGGTTCAAAGTTCCTGAAAGTGTAAAACTCAATTTTGTAGGGAAATTATCTTCCAATGTAACAGCAAAAGATTTTGTTTTAAACTTATTGCGTATTTTTGGTTCCAATAAATTGCTTGCCAAATCGGTAGAACTTTATGGTGAATGTATTGACAGCATGACTTTGGATGAACGTATTACTATTTCGTCTATGGCAACGGAAATGGGTGCAATTATTTTATTGTTTACTCCTAATAAACAACTATTAAAAGAATTAGAAAGTAAAACGGGAAAACAATATTCAATAGTAGAAGCATCGAAAGAGGCTAAATATGCCCAAGTATTAGATATAGATGTTGCTAGCTTTGAACCTCTTGTAGCTCTTCCGGGTCATCCGCACAATACCGAGCCTGTTCAATTAAATAAAGGCATTAAAATAGATTCGGCTTTTATAGGAAGTTGTACCAATGGACGTATGAAAGATTTGCGAGCGGCAGCAGCCGTATTAAAAGGGAAAAAAGTGGCAGAAGGAGTTGTTCTTAAAATAGTTCCATCGACAGATGCTATTTGGAAGCAAGCAATGGACGAAGGTCTTATTCAAATCTTTAAAGATGCGGGAGCTTTGGTGTCAAATGCAGGTTGTGCCGGTTGTGCTGCAGGGCAAATAGGTCAAAATGGACCGGAAGAGGTTACTGTGTCGACAGGAAACCGAAATTTTGAAGGAAAACAAGGAAAGGGGAAAGTGTATTTAGCATCTCCGACAACTGTAGCAGCGTCTGCAGTGGCAGGTTATATTACTGCACCGCATATTGAACACTTGCCGTTAGTACAGCAAGAAGTGAAAACGAAAGCATTTGCAGGCAAAGCAGAAGAAACAAAAGAAGATAGTCAAAAACCTACTTTTGTGAAAGGAAGAATATGGTTGATTAATCAAGATGATATAGACACAGATATGATTTTTCACAATCGTTATCTTACCATTACTAAAGTGGAAGAAATGGGACAGTATGCTTTCGACAATTTGAAAGGATACGAACATTTTGCCAAAGAAGCCAAAGCCGGCGATATTATCGTTACAGGTAAAAATTTCGGTTCGGGAAGTTCGCGTCAACAAGCAGTCGATTGTTTTGTTGCATTGGGTGTTTCTTGTTTGCTGGCTGAATCTTTTGGAGCCATTTACGAAAGAAACGCTATCAATGCCGCATTTCCTATTCTCACCTATACTTCAGAACAATTGAAAGAGCTACAATTAGAAAATAAAGATGAGATTAGCATTGATTTCATTACGGGAGAAGTGCGTAATTTGACAAAAAACAAATCAACTCGTATTCGTCCGTTTTTTGATGTGCAAAATGAAATTTATCAAAAAGGAGGATTATTGGGCTAATATATAGTAGTAATCTACTGCTTTATAGCTTTGTAATAAATGGTAGAGCTGTTTTCTTTTCTGAAAACGGCTCTACTGGTTTTTATCATATCATTAGCGTCAACTGAGGCGTAGTTTTTTTCTTCTTGATTAATGCGTGCTGCATGGTCCATAGCTTCAAAAAGACAAAGTGACAAGGCTTTTTCCTGTATGCTTAATTCGCTGAAATAGAGTAGGGTTTTAACTTTATTTTTTACTTTCTGTAGTTCTTCTTGTTGAATGAGATTGGTCTTTAATTCTTCCAATTGTTCCCAAATAGCATTTTCGGCAGTTGGTAGTGAAATACCTGCTGACGGAATACCATTAATAATAAATAAACCGTTATCAAAAGATTCTGTTAAATAACTATTTATATGAGAAAATATATGTTTTTTGTTGACTAAAATTTCTTGGAATCGTGAAGATTGTCCATTTGATAAAATATCGGATAATAAACTATTGGCATAAAACTCTTTGTCGCTTCTTTTGCATGTATGAAATGCGATAGTGATAAAATCATAAGGCACGTTGCGTTCTACTTCCAAGAAACGTTTTTCGGTTTGAGAAGGTTCTGAGGGTAGGGGTGTTATCTGTTGTTTACCCATTGGTATTTCTCCAAACCATTTTTTTACCCACGATAGTGTTTGTTCGGTATTGATATTGCCTGTAACAGACAAAATAGCATTATTAGGGCGATAATATTGATAAAAAAACCTTTTTACTTCTTCCATATTTGCAAGAGCAATGTGTTCAATATCTTTTCCAATAGTATTCCATTGATAAGGATGTACTTTATAAGCTAAAGGTTTTAAAAGCAACATGATATCTCCGTAAGGTTGGTTGAGATAAGATTGTTTAAATTCTTCGATAACTACATTTTTTTGTGTGGCAAGACTTTCTTCTGAAAATGCCAACTCATTCATTCTATCGGCTTCTAACCAAAGTGCGGTTTCAAGATTTTTTGCCGGAAGGCTAAGGTAATAATTGGTTATGTCGGGATTGGTAAAGGCATTATTTGTTCCTCCGACCGATTGCAGGACTTTATCGTAAGAAGGAATATGCTTAGAACCGCTAAACATAAGATGTTCAAATAAATGAGCAAATCCTGTCTTATCGGGATGTTCATTTTTAGAGCCTACTTTATAAGTAAGATTGATTGCAGCTAAGGGTGTGGTTGTGTCGGTGTGTAAGATGACACGTAAGCCGTTGTTGAGATCGAATGTTTCAAAAGCTACCATAAAAAGCGAAGAGGTTTTAAGAACAGGTCTTACTCTCAACAGCTGTTTTAATACGTTCTACTAACATGTCTAAAAATTTCTGTAGAGACGGTTTAATCATTTGAGCTACAAAAAATGGAACTTCAACTGTTGATTGACCATAAAACAAACTTCCATCTCCATTTTCTTTGATATGAAAAGAAATCATTAAAGATTTGATTTGCTCGTTTTTAATATTGTAAACAATAGATGAAAATGCTTTTTTTTCAACAATATCCATTGCTACATTTCCAACTCCTTGTATGGAAAAACTACAAGAATCTTCTGTTGACGTCCAATTGCTGATTTCAGGCACATATTGATGAAAGTTATTACAGTTAGTCAGCATTTGAAAGATAACTTCGTCTTTGGCTTGTATGTGTATTTCGTTACTTGATAAATCCATATTATTTTATTCAAATTGTTTTGCCCACAACTGTGGGTTTTGACTCCATTTATTTAATGTATCTTGTTCTTGTTTTTGTATATAACCTTGTGTGATAGCTTCTTCTATAAGTGAGTGATAGTCGGTTAATGTATGTAAGCTAACCTTAGCTTCATCAAAATGCTCTTTTGCGATGGTAAAATTATAGGTAAAAATAGCAGTCATTCCCAACACATTGCAACCCATTTCTTTTAAAGCGTTAACAGCTTTTAAGCTGCTTTGTCCTGTGGATACAAGGTCTTCAATAACGACTACTTTTTGATTAGCTTTTACAACACCTTCTATCATATTGGTTAAGCCGTGTTTTTTTTCTTCGCTACGTACGTAAACAAAAGGAAGATTCAGTTCTTGAGCAACTAAAACACCTTGAGCTATAGCACCTGTAGCCACTCCTGCAATGACTTCTACTGTTGGAAAATTTGTGCGAATTAAATGCACTAAACCTTCTTTAATAAACGTTCTTACTTCCGGATAAGAAAGAGTTTTGCGATTATCGCAATAAATAGGAGATTTTAATCCGGAAGCCCATGTGAATGGTTTTGAAGGACTTAATTTTACTGCTTTAATTTTTAATAAATGATTGGCACAATGTTTTGATAATTCCATATAAAAATATTTATATATGCAAAAGTACACTATTTTTTTTAATGAAGCCGTATTATCTATAATAATCTACGATAAAAATCAATTAGATGATTTTCAGAATAATAACGATGTGATTTTTGAAAAGAACAATTTTTCAGAAAAAAAAATACGCTTATTTTTAGAAAAACGGCAATCATTTTCCTTGTATTGTTTAGTAAATAATATAGAAAAAGTATGGGAATATATCAAAGGTTTTTTTATTGTAGAAAAAGCGGCGGGAGGTATCGTTTTGAATAATGAAAATAAAATTCTCACCATTAAAAGATGGGGTTTTTTAGATTTTCCCAAAGGACATATCGAAAAAAATGAAAGCGTAGAAATAGCTGCAATAAGAGAGGTGGAAGAAGAAACCGATATACATAATTTACATATAGTAGATAAAATAGACAATACCTATCATGTTTTTATCAAAGAAGAACAGTTTGTTTTAAAGGAAACGGTATGGTTTTATATGAAAACTGTTTCTACCGATAATCCCGTGCCTCAAATAGAAGAAAATATAACGGAAGCTCACTGGTTTTCAATGGAAGAAATAGATGCTAATATACGGTTTTTTTATCCGTCACTTCAAAATTTGATAATAAAATTAAAAAATATCATAGGTAAACAAAGAAGATAAATAGAGAAATGAATTAGGAAGCGATTTTTATTCAAAAAATTTTATTTACTTTTGCATTTTAAAAAATAAATTAAGATGGCAAAAGCAAAGAAAATATTAAAAAAGGTAAGCAAAATTGCTTCTTTTTCCAATAAAGAAGGTCATGTATGGCATTTTTCGCGTATCGGAGGTGTAAATAGAGTCAATCTTGAAACCGGACAAGACCTTGTTGCTTTGGAGCAATTAGACCAGAAATTGTGGACGGCATTAAGCTGCCCTATACAAGGATTAGAAATAGATATTAAAACTTTAGAACTGATAGACAGCGATAATGATGGTAAAATTAGGGTTCCGGAAATATTACAAGCCGTTAAGTGGATTACTTCCGTTATTAACAATCCTGATGACTTAATCAAAGAAAGCACTTTATTTCCTCTTTCGGCTATCAACACTCAAACGGAGGAAGGCGAAAATTTATTAGCTGCGGCTAAGCAGACATTGAGCAATATAGGAAAACCCGATGCAAAAGAGTTGACGGTAGAAGAAACATCGGATAGAGAAAAAATATTTGCGGATACAGCGTTTAATGGAGATGGTGTAATTACTGTCAACAGCACTTCCGATGTAAATTTACAACAAGTGATAAAAGAAATCATAGAATATGAAGGAAGCACTGTTGATTTGAGTGGGGTAGAGGGAGTTACAAGCGAACAGATAGAAAGTTTTTATACGTATTGTCAAGAGTATTCCGATTGGTATGCAAAAGCCGAAAGCAATAAAGAAAAGATATTACCCTATGGAGACACAAGCGATGAGGCTTATAAAGCGATGTTGGCAATTCAGCCTAAAATGGAAGATTATTTTTTACGTTGTCGCATGGCGGAATTTGATGAAGAATCAATAAAGTTGTTGAACTCTTTAAATACGCAATACGAAGAATTAAGTAAAAAAAATCTCAACGCATGCATAGAAGAAATTGCTGATTTTCCGTTGACTAAAATCAATCCGAAGCAAATACTTTCTTTAAAAAAGGGAATTAATCCGGTATGGAAAGAGACTTTAGAGCAGTTTAATCAACTTGTTGTTTATAAAGATAATCCTAACAAAGAATACCTTACCGAAGAAGAATGGAAGGCTTACGTAGCACTTTTCAATGATTACAAAGAGTGGCTAAGCGAAAAAGCAGGAGAAAAAGTCGAAAAATTAGAATTAACATATATCAGAGAATTGTTAAGCAATCAGTCAAAAGAAAATCTTTTGTCGCTTGTCGAACAAGACTTATCGTTGGAAACAAACACTAAAAATATCCTATTGGTAGATAAATTAACTCGCTACTATCGTGATATATATGTTTTGTTGAAAAACTATGTAACATTTTCCGATTTTTATAGTTCTACTCGAAAAGCTATTTTTCAAAATGGCTGTTTGTATGTTGAGCAACGTCGCTGCGATTTGTGTATCAAAGTGAATGATATGTCAAAACACAATCAATTAGCTAAAAAAAGTGCTATTTGTTTGATATATTGTGACTGTGTATCGAAGACAAAAAATGAAAAAATGACCATTGCTGCGGCTTTAACCGATGGCGATTTCGATGATATAGAAGAAGGTCGTAACGCACTTTTTTATGATAGAGAAGGAAACGATTGGGATGCTACTATAGTGAAAGTTATTGATAATCCAATTAGTATTAAACAAGCCTTTTGGATGCCTTATAGAAAGGTTTCTCGATTTATTACCAAACAAACCGAGAAATTTGCAACAAGCAAAGAAGAAACTATAGAAACGGCAGCACAAAATAAAATCGAGGCAGTGAACGAAAAAGCCGACGATGCTATTGTATTGGCGAGTGAATCTCAAGACGCTGCAAAACAAATACCACAGCCGAAAACCCCGCCGCCACCGTTCGATATCGGTAAGTTTGTTGGAATTTTTGCAGCCTTAAGTTTAGCCATAGGAGCCATAGGCACCGTATTGGTTTCGATTTTTTCAAGTTTCTTCGGATTAAAATGGTGGCAAATGCCTTTAGCGATAATAGGTGTTGTTTTGTCAATTTCATGTCCTTCTATGATATTGGCTTGGTTGAAGTTGCGAAAAAGAAACCTTGCACCTCTTTTAGATGCCAACGGTTGGGCTATTAATGCAAGAGCAACGATTAACATTGTGTTTGGAAAAACATTGACGCATTTGGCAAAATTGCCCGAAAATTCAAAATTGAATTTAGTTGACCCTTTTGCCAAAAAGAAAAATCCGACTATTCCTATTGTTATAGCTTTAATAGTGGCGGCTACTATAGTCGGATATTTATTGTGGTATTTTAAAATTTTTACTTTTTAATTCATTATTAATCGAAAAAAATACACATATTTGCTTAACCAAAAGAAAATATAGTATATCTTTGCAATCAGGAATTGAACTTAATTATAAATTTAAAAAAAATATCATGAAAAAATTTTATTTGCTTATAGCAACAGCCCTCGCAGGGCTAATAATGCTAAGTGTTACAGCCGTAAAGGCACAAAATATGGAGCGATACATTACCCTTATTGTAAAACAAGGCGAGTGGATAAGTCTTATTTTTGAAGCAGATACTGTTAACACTTTCGTAAAGGTAGTAAGCGGTACAACAGATACCACTTTTTATGTTGATATAGAATGGCCGGTCATGGCAAGCTGTTATGCACAGTCCGACACTATGAGGATTTATGGGAATGTAAAAGAGTTTGATTGTAAAAGGAACGATACCAAAATAATAGGACTTAATGCTTCTAATAATAAGGAATTAAAGAGATTGGATTGCAGCTTTAATCATCTTTCTTTTTTGGATGTCAGTGGGCTTACGGCTTTGGAAGTATTGGATTGCGGTAGTAATCGTCTTTCTTCTTTAAATCTTAGTGGTCTTACGGCTCTAAGAGCTTTGATTTGCTGTTTTAATAATTTTTCTTCTTTAGATATTAGTGAACTCACATTTTTGAACTGTTTGGATTGCGGTAGTAATTCTCTTTCTTCCTTAAACCTTAGCGGGCTTACGGCTTTAACATCATTATCTTGTTATAATAATCATCTTTCTTCTTTAGATGTTAGTGAACTTACGTCTTTAACTACTTTGTTTTGTTCTTATAATAATCTTTTTTCTTTAGATGTTAGTGGACTTACTGCTTTGGAATATTTATTATGCTTTGATAATCATCTTTCAAGTATTAAAATAAGTGGTTGTGAAAGTTTGTTTAGAATTGTTTGTTATGAAAATCAACTTTCTGCCTGCGGATTGGATAGTCTTTTCCACCAATTGTCAATAAGGACTGAAAATAAAAAAGGGAAAATATACATTAAGGATAGAAGATTTACAAATCCGGGTACTTTTTCCTGCCGAGATACAATAGCTACCAATAAATTTTGGGATGTGTTAGATTTAAATAATAATAATGTAATACCAATTAAAAACACAACTTATGCTTGCCCGGAATTTACAGCTATAAAAGAAATAAAACAGGATAATATCCGTTTTTATCCCAATCCTGTTAGCGGTACGCTTTATATAGAAAGCAAAGCGGATATAAGTCGTGTAGAAGTCTATGATGTACTTGGTCGTCGGCAACTTAGCACTATTTATAGCAATACGATAGACTGTAGCACCCTTAGTGCCGGTATCTACATTCTCAAACTCACTACCCCACAAGGCAATCTTATAAAGAAGTTTGTGAAGGAATAAAAGTATGCCTTTGCAATCAGGAATTAAACTTAATTATAAATTTTTAAAAAAACATCATGAAAAAATTTAATTTGTTTATACTAACAGTCCTCGCCGGGCTAATAATGCTAAGTGTTACAGCCGTAAAGGCTCAAAATATGGAGCGATACATTACCCTTATTGTAAAACAAGGCGAGTGGATAAAACTTGACTTTTTAGCAGATACTGATAATACTGTCGTAAGGGTAGTAAGCGGAACTTATGATACTACCCTTGATGCTACCTGGTTAGTTAAGATAAGCTGCTATGCACAGTCCGACACTATGAGGATTTATGGAAATGTGAGTTTTTTTAATTGCGTCAATAACGAATTTAAAATAACAGGACTTAATGCCTCTAATAATAAGGGGTTAACACTATTATATTGCTATAGTAATCATCTTTCTTTTTTAGATGTTAGAGGGCTTACGGTTTTAACTGATTTGGCTTGCTTTGATAATAAACTTTCTTTTTTAGATGTTAGTGGGCTCGTGGCATTGGAAATGTTAGATGTTTCTTTTTGTTTTATTCAAGTTATTAATATATCCGGATGTGATAGCTTAAAAGAAATATACTGTTATGGAAATCAGCTTTCTGCTTGTGGATTGGATAGTATCTTCCACCAATTGCCAATAAGGACCGAAGAAAGTAAAGGAAGTATATATATAAGAAATACTAGAACAATAACAAATCCTGGTACTTCATCCTGTCGTGATACAATAGCTACCAATAAATTTTGGAATGTGTTAGATTATAATATTGAAAATGAAAAACCAATTAAAAATACAACTTATGCTTGCCCGTATTTTACCTTAGGTGTAAAAGAAATAAAACAGGATAATATCCGTTTTTATCCCAATCCTGTCAACGGTACGCTTTATATAGAAAGCAAAGCGGATATAAGTCGTGTAGAAGTCTATGATGTACTTGGTCGTCGGCAACTTAGCACTATTTATAGCAATACGATAGACTGTAGCACCCTTAGTGCCGGTATCTACATTCTCAAACTCACTACCCCACAAGGCAATCTTATAAAGAAGTTTGTGAAGGAATAAAAGTATATTTTTGCAAAACGAAATCTTATAAAAAAGAATCATATAATAACAACTTAAAAAAATGCGATATTTCTTTACCAAAGCAAAAATATTTAATATTTCACTAATTCTTTTTCTCATCTTTTTATCAGTGATGTGTAAGAATCCTATTTCGGAAGAAGAAACTTCTTTATTAAACAAAACTTTAGATTCAATGGTAAATGAACAATATTTGTTTCTTAAGTCAATAGAAGAAAATGACTATTTTTATAAAGTTGATTCTGTCTATTATCAGGGTAACTCAATAATTAGTGAGAATGAGAAAGGTCATAATTGTCAAAAAGCATTTGTTGAATATTGTCATGAATTTGGAAATAAGGAATTTATACTGGAAGATGTTAGCCGTATTAACAATTTAAAATCAAGAATAAGAATGATTCAACTTCATTACTTTAATTTTTATTTAAAGAATTTTATTCAATCTTATTTTCAAGTAGATTTAATTGGATTTATTCCGATAAAAAAAGAAATAAACAAAAATAAAAATGAAGTGATAGAAATTTTTCCAACTTACATCAATAGGACAGACACACCCATAGTTTTTATTAATTATGACACACTTGAATATACAGGTAATTCTTATCTTTTCAAATGTTATTATGAAAAATCCGGTGAATATTTAATAGAACCGGAAGCCATAGTTAAGCGCTGGGGTGAAACAGAAAAATATAAATCAGGATTTAAGATTATAGTGAAATAGTTATATTCTACTTTTTGAGATATTCCCTAATTAATATCAAAGTCAATAGGTTAATCGGAGGCAAAGTGTGGTTTTGTCGGACAACTTTATTGTTATTCTTCAACCAATAAATTGCATCCTCTAATATCGCTATAGTCGAATCTTCCAAGAACTTCAAACGATTGGTTTTCTCTTATTATTCCCATATCTTGGGTAGCAATAAAAGAGCAAGAATAAAGATTGGCTAAATCAATAATATTGATGCCGCCTCTTTTGTTATGCGTATTGTATACATGCAAAGGATTGTAAATATCTCTTATGTAAACTCGCATCCAAGGAGGTGTTTTAAAAGTTTGATTACCTGTAGAGTAGGATTGAGAAAGCAGTTCTGCCATTCCGTATTCCGAATAAATTTTATCAACACCGAAGCCTTTTTTTAAACGTTGATGCAATTCTTCTCTTAGTATTTCTTTGCGTTTTCCTTTCATACCGCCTGTTTCAAAAACTAACAGATGAGGGAAATGCAGCTTGTATTTTTCAATCAAATCCAATAAGGCAAAACTTACACCCCATAGAATGGTTTTTGTGTTTTGATTGTAAAGTAATTGTAAATTTTTAATTAATTCGTCTTCCTTATTGAAGTAAAAACCCGATAAAGGATGTTTGCTTTTTTGCATCAGTAATTGCAGCATATACAGCAAGGACGAGTTGTTGTGTTCTCTATAGGAAGGAAGATAGGCGAGAATGGCAAATTGCTGAGGTTCGCCTATGAAATAACGAAAACCGCCGAGTAGGCTCTCTTCGTAAACGGATAGTTTAGCAACGTGATGGTGTGATACTTGCGTAGCAGTGGTTCCGCTACTTTTAAAAATAATTTCCGCTTGTTTTTCACTGCTGATAATGCGATGTGTTTTAAAAAAATCAATGGGAAGAAAAGGTATTTGTGCAGTTTCTTTTATCGTATCTATCGAACGTACGACACCCTTGACATACTGTTGATAGATTGGACAGTTTTTATATTGAAAGTGAAATATTTTCAATGCTATTGTTTGAAAATCGGATTCCGACTGAATTTGAAAAATTTGTTTTTCTACGGCTTCCATAATCTTAACAATAAAACTTCGCTTAATAAAGCCGCAAGTGCTAATAGAATAAAATATTGCCAAAGCCGTGTGCCTGTTGTTTCTATTTCGCTGATAATGGCATTGGTTGATTTGTTTTGCAAATTAAGAACAGTATAATTTGTTAGTTCATTGTCTTTTATATGTTCTTCCAAGTTCGATTTGTTGTAAAAAACCATTTCCGATTCTTTTCGGTTATAGTTAAAAGACAATCCGCCGATGATATTTTCTTTGTCTTTGATTAAATAGTTGTTGGCTTCTTTTATTTGGTCGTGTACAAAAATGCTCAGTCCCGACATTTGATTTCTAATTTCGGGTATAAATGAAAAATTCGTGGTCGGATGCGTTATTTCTATAATGTTATCCGCTTGTATTTCAATTTTATTTAAAGGAATTCGAAAGTTTTCACCTATAGTATAATACGGTTTTTCTTGTATGTTAGCCAATATAGCCATATTGTAAATAGTGGGAACAAAAAGAGCATGTTTTTGAAATTCGCTGTAAGCATTATCCAAAGGAGTGGCGAGCAGATAAACATTGCCTTTCTCTATGGGATAGACACATAAAAAGTCGTGATTGTTTTCTAATCGAATCAAAGTTTGTTTGTTATGGAAAATTCCTTTACTTAGTCCATAATAATAAAACACATTGGGATAATCCATGTTGGCATCTATTTTTTCAAAAATATGATTGTAGATGTCGTGTTCTAAATTAAGTGCTGCAAAACGTGTTTTTTGACTGTCTAAACTTTCAAAACGACTAATGTTAAGACGTTGATTTAAAATATTGCTCATGGCAATGTCTTTATTGACAGAAGGAATTATCAGCAAGTTGCCGCCTTGTCGTACATAGTCTTCAATGGCACTGATAAAACCGCTGCTTTGCTCTTTTACTTGGTCTAATATGATTAAATCTTGATTCTTTAAAGTGGCATAATCAATGTTGTGTTCGTTGATAGTGTGATAATTAATAGAAGAATCGTTTTGAAATAAAGCATTTAAAAATGTGTTTTCTTTTTCGCCATAAATACTTAAAACCGAGTAGGTATCGTCAATATAGAATGTAAAATAGAGTTTGTCGTCGAAATTGATGGGATAATCCAATATTTCGATGTGAGCGTGTTGCAGTCCTTTTTCAAAAACAGTAAAATTCATTTTTACTTCCGTTGTTCCGTTTGCTTTGATGTCTGCCGATGCTACGGCTTTTTGCTTGTTGTTGACAAAAAGTTTGACAGGCAATTTTTCCACCTCATTCTTCGAACTGTTTTTTAGTATCAGACGAAGCGTATTGGCTTGTTCGACTTGAAAAATAGGTGTTTCAAACCAAGCCGTGTCTATGTATACATTGTTAATCGTGTTGGCTTTTAAAGGAATAAGATAAGTGTAGGTGTTTTCATCTTTCGGAATGTTTGCAAAGTTTGACATGCTTTGTTGAAAATCGGAAATAATATAAACTTTCTGATTGGCAGTTTGCTGGCGTGATAAATGCAATAAAGCATAATTCATAACGAGGTCTAAAGGACGAGATACCGCTGAAATTTGAATGGCGTCAATTTCTTTTTTAATTTCTTCTTTTGAGAAAAACTGCTGATGTTTAGCCGAAAAATCGTTGGTTATCAGCATAAACCTATCTTCTTCGCTATAGGCTTGACTGATTGATTTTGCTTTTTCTTTTGCTTCGTCCAATAAAGTGCCGCGTCGAGAAATGCCTTCCATCGAAAACGAATTATCTACATAAAGCACAATATGATAAATTCCTTTCGATTGTCCTTTGTTTTTTTCTAAAGGAATATAAGGACGTGCAAATGCAAATACAATGGCAATAATGGCGATAATTCGTAATGATAATATAATCAGTTTCTTCAACTGAGATTGCCGTTGTGTTCGTTGTTTTAAGTTTTTTATAAATCGGGTGTCGGAAAAATAAAATATTTTAAATCTTTGAAAATTAAAAAGATGCACAGCAATAGGAATTGCTATGGCAAACAGTGCATAAAGAAACAAAGGATTGATAAAATACATATTATTTCTTGGTTAATTCACGAAAGATGGTTTCCATCGAATAATCTTTTCGATGAAGGTCTAACATTATGGCTTTTTCTTCGATAATTATTTTTTGTATTTGAGATGCTATATTTGATTTAGATTCAATTAAATAAGTGTTGTTTTCAGCTTCTTTCACTAAGATAACGTCTTTGATATTTTTTAGTTTTTGAATATTAATAGCTTTATCTAATTGTATCGTAAATGAGAATTGCGAAGTCAGTGATTTTTGTAAATTTTCAATGGTATCGTCGGCTTTGATAATTCCTTTATCTATGATAATTACACGATTACAAATAGCTTCGGCTTCTTGCATAATATGAGTTGAAAACAAAACCGTTTTCGATTTACCTATGTCTTTAATCAGATTACGTATGTCAACCAATTGATTAGGGTCTAATCCTGAAGTGGGTTCATCCAAAATCAATACTTCCGGGTCGTGGATAAGCGCTTGAGCTAATCCCACACGTTGGCGATATCCTTTCGATAAAGCAGCTATTTTCTTGTGTTTTTCTTTTTCCAATCCTGTTAAAGCTATTACTTCTTCAATACGGGCTTTTATGTTTTTCTTTTTATAGATGCGTGCTACAAAACCCAAACTTTCTTTAACATACATATCCAAATACAAAGGATTGTTTTCGGGAAGGTAGCCGATACGTTTTTTTATGGCTTGAGCATCTTCTATGATATCAAATCCGCAAACACTTACAGAACCGGAAGTCGGCAGTTTGTAACAAGTGATAATCTTCATTAAAGTAGATTTTCCGGCACCGTTAGGTCCTAATAATCCTACAATTTCGCCTTGTTTTACTTCAAAAGACACATCGTTGACAGCTTTTTGACTGCCATAAGTTTTAGTAATATTTTTTACAATAATAGACATAGAGTTTCGCTTTCTTTTTAGGAAGCAAAAATACATAAAAAAAGCATAGAATACTTCTAAACGAAGAAAATTATTGATGAATGTTTTATTTCTTATAGTTTATTTAAGTTGATAATCAATTTTAAAAAAAAGTGTTGTGATAATGAAAAAAAATTATACATTTGCATTTGAGAATATTAATTGTTTTTAGTAAGTATGTTGGCATTTCCCAATTGTAAAATAAATATAGGATTGCAAATTATATCGAAACGTAGTGACGGTTATCACAATATCGCCACTGTGTTTTTGCCTGTATATGGTTTATACGATGTAATTGAAGTGAAGAAAAGAGATAGTTTTTGTTTTAAAAGCGGTGGAATTGCTACCGATTTTACGGCTGAAGATAATCTTTGCGTTCGTGCTTATTATTTATTACAAAAGGCTTATCAATTGCCGCCTATACAATTGTATTTATATAAAAACATTCCTTTAGGTGCGGGTTTAGGCGGAGGTTCGGCTGATGCTGCCTTTACATTGTTATTGTTGAATAAATTTTTCGACTTACAATTGACTTCGGAAACGCTAAAAAATTATGCTGCAGAATTAGGAAGCGATTGTAGTTTTTTTATTGATAATAAACCTTCTATAGGAAGCGGAAGAGGTAACGAACTGCGTTATTTACCGTCGTTTTCTTTAAAGGGTAAATACATTTATATCGTCAAACCGCCTATTCATATTAATACTGCCAAGGCTTATGCGACGGCACAAGCATCGCTGCCCGCTGTTCCTTTGGAAGAATTAATACAACAGCCTCTTTCTCAATGGAAAAATAATGTAGTCAATGATTTTGAAAAATGGATTTTTCCACAATATCCTTTATTGCAAAAAATAAAAGACGAATTGTACGAAAAGGGAGCCGTTTATGCAGCAATGAGCGGAAGCGGTTCGTCTTTGTATGGTATTTTCGATAAAATGCCTGAAAAAATCACTACTTTTCAGCAAGATTATTTTCAATGGATAGGTAAATTATAAAAAATGATACGACAATTAACGATAATCAAAAAAACAATCTTATGGATGGCTTTGCTATGCTTTACTAACATTATTTATTCTCAAGAACTATCAAGATTGTACGACAGTGCTTTAGAAAAACAGCAACGCAAAGATTACAGAGGTGCCATACAAACTTTTAGCGAAATCATCAAAAAAAGCAGCTATTATTACGAAGCCTATTTGGGTAGAGGACAGTCGTATGAGGCAGTGAAGAAATACGATTCGGCTTTGGTGGATTATTCGCAGGCGATTGCTAAAAATCCGTCTTATTATCAGGCTTATTACTATAGAGCTTCTCTTTATTTTAACATAAAAAAAGATAACTCGAAAGCATTGGCGGATGTGCAAAAAGTGATGGAGTTAAACAAAAATTTCCATAACGCTTATTTGTTGAGAGGCGATATTTTTTATGCTATGGGTAAATTGAATGAAAGCCTCAAAGATTATAATCAGTTCATTGAAACCAAAGACAATCCATCATGGGAATTGTATTATCGGCGATTTTTAATACATCAAGGATTGGATAATCATCAAGATGCCATTCAGGATTTAACAAAGGTTATAGCGTTGAATGCTAAGTATGCCGATGCTTATTATGAAAGAGGAAAACTCTATCAAATAGCCGGCGAATACACTTCGGCACTGAATGATTATGAAAAAGCAATCGGTTTAAGATTAGCAAGCGAAGATGTATGGCAACGCAAAGCCGATATGCTTTTTGAGTTAAAACAAGAGAAAGAAGCGTTGAAAGCTTACAGCTATTTGATTACAAATTTTAGAAAAAAACAATCGGAATGGTATGCTAAAAGGGGATTGTGTTATACGTTTTTAGGCGATTCTATCAATGCACAGAAAGATTTTACAAAAGCCATTACCTTGAATAAAAACGACTATATGGTGTATGTTTACCGTGCCGAAAATCATATAAAAAGAAAGCGACAATCCTTGGCTCTTAATGATTATGCCAAAGCCATACAGTTGAGTCCGAAATCGTGGCAAATATATTTGTCGAGAGGTAAAATATATTTAGAACAAACCAAATACGACGAAGCTATCGCCGATTTCACTTTAGCCATAAAATACAATGCCACTCTGGGGGAGGCGTATTTTTATCGTGGTGCTTGCAAAGATGCACTCAAAGACGTGAATGGTGCTTGTGAAGACTTGAAAAAAGCAGCTGCTTTGCACCATCAAGAAGCTGAAAAAAGATTGAAAAGATACTGTAAATAAGCAATGGAAAAGAAAAGAAAAATTGTTATTGTCGGAGATAATCTACGTTTAGCTAAAAGTTTAGGACTTTTTTTACTGTCTAAAGGTTTTTCAATTCGATTGTGTGAGACACAATTGCAAATAGAAGAGGCTTTTAAACAAGAGGATTTTCATTTATGTTTACTCAGTTATGCAATGCAAAAAAATGAAAATATTGCATTGAAAATACGTCGTTACGATAAGCATATTCCCATTGTTTTTATGCTTGACAGATTGATGGAGAAACAGGAATTAGAAGACTTGCAATTGACGGATATTGATTTTATTGTCAAGCCTTTTAGCATGGGAGAAATAGTTAAGAAAATACAAGCGGCTTTTGATACGTCTTTAAAGAAAAGAGGCGATGAGGAAATTTTCGCTATAGGCAGTTTTATTTTTGATGCTAATCGAAAACTGTTGATTGGAAAGAAGAAAAAGACAATCCAACTGACCACTAAAGAATCGGAATTACTGCGATTTTTATGTAAAAAAATGGGAAATGTAGCCGATAGAGCTTCTATTTTAGAAAAAGTATGGAAAACGAATGATAGTGCCAATGCTCGAACTATAGATGTGTATATAAATAAGTTAAGAAAATATTTAAGTGCAGACGATTCTATTGTTATTGAAAATATATATGGAGTGGGGTATAAGTTGAGCGTAAACTAACAAAAGAGATAAGTGGTTAGTAATCTATTAAATATTGTATTTTTTAATTTATTAAAACAATTATACTATTTTATATTAAAAATTTAGCTATTTTTGCATTTCAATTTTTGAGAGGTAGGAGAGGTGGGTGAGTGGCTTAAACCAGCAGTTTGCTAAACTGTCGTACTCGAAAGGGTACCGGGGGTTCGAATCCCCCCCTCTCCGCTGGAAACGGGATATAGCGTAGTCCGGTTATCGCGCCTGCTTTGGGAGCAGGAGGTCGCAAGTTCGAATCTTGCTATCCCGACAAAAAGATGCTAATTAAACGGCATCTTTTTTTTGTTATAAAAATAGCTTATTCACTAAAAGAATGGGATACCGATTTTCACTTATAATTTTAACCGCAAAGAACGCAAAGATTAACCGCAAAAAACGCAAAGAAAACTCTGCGACCTTGGCGTATTCTTTTGGAACTCTGCGGTAAAAAAATAGTTTATTCATCGTAAGAATGGGCTAATAGCATTAATAATCCCCTTTAGCCATGCGTATATTTTCTTTAAAATTTTGATAACCTATTCGTTTTACGGCAGAATTTTTAAAAATACGATTGAATGCTTTTTCGCTGAGCATTTCCCATTCGCTATTGCTATAGTTAAGTATTTCTTTTTTGATTTTCAGTTCGGGAGTTGTGTTGGGTACCCTATGCTCGTTGTAGGGACATGCTCTTTGGCATAAGTCGCAGCCGTAAATATACTTGCTTTTGTGATTTTTTATATCGGTTTCCCATGCTACTTGTTTGCGTTCAATGCTGTGATAGGAGAGGCATTGATTGGCATTTAACAGATAAGGTTTTTCTAAAGCATTTGTCGGACAGGCTTCTATGCACTTATTGCAGGAGCCGCAATGCGATTCTTTCTGAGGACTGTCGGACTTGAGAGGTATATCGGTAAAAATTTCACCTATAAAAAATGTCGAACCTTTTTTGGTAACCAATAAGGTGTTTTTACCTATCCATCCTAAACCGGCTTTGACGGCAAGAGCTTTTTCGAAAATAGGAGCCGAGTCGACAAAACAACGATGATGACTTTCGGGAAAAATTTTGCTCAAATAATCGGTTAAAAGACGTAGTTTTTCTTTTAATACTATATGATAATCTTCACCTAATGCGTATTCTACCAATGAATAATCCGATTTTTTATGGGTAAAATAAGTAGGGTTGCCGTAATTCAGTAAAACGACAATAATGCTTTGAGTGTTTTCGTGTAATAAGTGCGGATTTTTTCGCTTATCGCGATGGCGTGTTATAAAATCCATATTGGCATGATAGTTATTTGCTATCCAATTATCTAATGAAAGACTTTCTTTATCGAATGTTGCGGAATCGGTAATTCCACAAGCATCGAATCCTATTTCAATAGCTTTCGATTTTATTTGTTGTTCTAACGATTGTGCCATTTTACCTTATTTCCATCAATTTGTATTTAGCAGGTATTTTAAAGTAAGTAGGTCCCGGAACGTTTATTTTCGGATCTTTTAAGGATAAGTTTAATTTTATTTTTTGATTGACGAGTGTAATTTCTAAATAACGAGGAGTTCTTAAAGTAGAAGTAATATTAAAGAAATCGCTATAAGTTACTTTTAATGTGTCGGCTGTGCTTTTTTCGACAATGGTATTTTCGATAATTCTGTCGTTGTCGTTGAGTAGTATTTTTTGGTTAATTCTTAAATGAGAATGCAAATGTTTTCGATTAAGCTGGGTTAAAGAGGTGGTGTTTTCGTCTTTTTCGATGGTGAAATTTTTTTCGAAATGTGGAAAATCTCTGTTCATCAATAAAGATTGTAGCATGTAGAAATCAACAGGATATTTTAGTATTTTTCTCACAATAGAATAATCGCTTATATAATAAGATAAGTTGATATGATTAATGTATTTAATGCTATCCACAGTAAGGACTATTCTCGCCAATTCTATAGCCATTTTGTTGATATTGATATAAATAACGCTATCTTTTTTATTTACAAAAAACAAAGACAGTTTATGCATTTCTTTTTCGGTTTCGGTGTTGATAATACCGGCGTTCATACGCGAAGAAAACCAATTGTAATCCATTTCAACAATGGGATATTCTTTTTTGACTTCTTCTGTAGCATGAGGTTTTTCTACAGCTGTTTCGGTCGGTTTTATCAAGGTTTTGCATGCTGTAAAACCTACTAACAGCAGTAAACAAAGTTTTAAATAGTAAGATGAATAATACATAGTGTGTTAATAAGAGGTGATGCGTTCTATTTTTTTGATTCCTTCAATTGTTTTTAGTTTTTCGATTAATTTTTGTAAATGTTCTACATTGTGAATGTAAAGCATAATTGTTCCTTCAAATAAGCCTTCGCTTGATTCAAAACTGATAGAACGACAATTGATTTGAAAATCCTGATAAATTACGGCAGTGATATTGTTTACAAGTCCTTTGTAGTCAAATCCTTTTATTCTTATTCCTGCTAAAAAATCGACATGTTCTTCTTCGTTTCTCCATTTAGCTTTTACAATTTTATCGCCTCTTTTTGCCATTAATTGAATAGCTACGGTGCAATTGGTGCGATGCACTTCTATTTCATTATCGGAGATAATAACACCTATTACTGAGTCGCCGGCAATAGGATTGCAGCAAGAAGCAATGATTTGCTTGAAATTACTAATGTTTTCGCCTAAAAGTTTAGGGTTGTTGGATATTTTACGTTTAATGTAAGTGTCGAGTGATAACAGGTATTTCAGTTTGAAAATATATGTCCAAACGGGTCTTAGTATTTTTTTTAATCTAAAAATAAAAGCAAAAGAAGAAAAGCATTGTTTGATTTTTATCATAGGAATAGAGCCGTTATAAATGCCTAAATAAAGGTCGTTTTTGTCTTTGCAGTCGGTAAATGTCATGAGTTTGTTTCTCGAATTTTTATCAAACTCTACATTAATTTCTTTCATATAGGCTTTTAACATATCTCTTCCTTGACGAATTTTACCTTCTCTTTCTTTTGTAAGAGCTTCTGTAATATATTCAATAGATTTCGAGGTAGCAGCTATTCCTAACCATTCTTCATGTACTTTTTGTTTGCTCGAGGTGATGATTTCTACTTGGTCGCCTGTTTTCAATACTTGAGAAGGAGGTGCTAATTTATTGTTGATTTTAGCTCCTATGCAATAGTTTCCTAAATCAGGACTAATATCGTAGGCAAAATCGATTACTTTAGAATTTTCGGGCAAGGTGCGAACTTCTCCTTTTGGGGTAAAAACAAAAATTTCTTTGGCATATAGGTTCATCATCATGCCGGTAAGTAAATCGGTAGAAGAAGCATCTTGTTGACTTTCTAACAATTCCTTTACTTTTGCTAACCAATTTTCGATTCCTTGTTCGTAACCGGCTCTTCCTTCTTCTTTATACACCCAATGGGCTGCGAGTCCGTTTTCGGCAATAACGTCCATTTGTCGAGAGCGTATTTGAACTTCTACCCATTTTCCGATATGACTCATTACGGTTATGTGTAATGCTTGATAGCCGTTTGCTTTTGGTATTGATATCCAATCTCTTAATCTTTCCGTATTAGGATGGTAGATTTCAGTAACAATAGAATATACTGTCCAGCAGATAGATTTGGCATATTCGGCTTCTCCTTCGACAATAATCCTTATGGCAAATAAGTCATAAACTTCTTCAAAAGGGATTTGTTTTTTATTCATTTTTTGCCAAATAGAATAGACTGATTTTACTCTTGTAATGATTTCGGCATCTATTTTCTTTTCTTTTAGTTTTGCGTCAATGGGTGCTATAAAATCTTTAATAAAAGCTTCACGTTCTGTTTTTGAAGCGTGAATTTTTTCTAATATAAAATTATAACTGCCGGGATCTTGGTATTTCATCGCTAAGTCTTCCATTTCACTTTTTATGGAATACAATCCTAATCGGTGAGCCAAAGGAGCATAGAGGAACATAGTTTCAGAGGCAATTTTCTGTTGTTTTTCTAATGGCATGGCATCCAAAGTGCGCATATTGTGAAGACGGTCGGCAATTTTTATTAAAATAGTGCGAGCATCCGTGCTAAGAGTAAGAAGTATTTTTTTGAAATTTTCAACTTGAGTAGACATTTGAGAATCGGAAACTTCGTCTATTTTTGTTAAACCGTCAATAATCATGGCAATTTCTTCGCCAAACATAGTTTCTATGTCTTGCAGTGTGTAATCGGTATCTTCTACCACATCGTGTAAGAGGGCACATATAGCTGAAGTTGCTCCTAAATTCATTTTTTTTAATGCAATGATTGCAACTTCTAACGGATGGATAATATAAGGCTCTCCGCTACGACGTCGCATATCTTTGTGTGCATTTAAAGCTAAGTTAAAAGCTTTGCGTACTTGTTTACGCTGTTCGATGGTCGAGCGGTTTCGTAAACAATTCTGTATCTCTTTGTAAAGAGATAAAATATGTTTTAATTCTTCTTTATTTTGACTATCGTTTGCCATACTTTCTCACTCAATTTCTTGAAAGTTTTTTTCTTAAAAAAATAAATACAAAGATACTATTATTTTGTTTGCAATACAAATAATAAAATGTGAATTTTTTGAGAATAATGAAATTTATTTTATTGTAAAGTCAGAGAATAAATAATGAGATTTTTACATATATTTTAAGATGTTTGTTTTTTGATTATTAGAGTGTTATTGAAATGCGAAAAGAAATAATGATTGTTTTCGACAAATGTTTAGTCGTTATTATCTAAAATTTTTCTATTTTTGCTAAAAAAAAATAAAGATATGTTAAAATATGATGTAATTATAATAGGAAGTGGACCAGGTGGTTATGTGGCAGCTATAAGAGCTTCGCAGTTAGGATTTAAAACAGCTGTAGTCGAAAAAGCCGAATTAGGTGGAATTTGTTTGAATTGGGGCTGTATTCCTACCAAAGCATTAATGAAATCTGCTCAGGTTTATACTTATTTAAAAAACGCTGAAAATTATGGAATTAAAGTAGAAGGAGAAATAAAGCCCGACTTTGATGCTATTATTCAGCGTAGTAGAAATGTATCGGCTAATATGAGCAAAGGCATACAATATTTAATGAAAAAAAATAACATTGATGTATTGTACGGCTATGGAAAAATAGGAAAAGATAAAACAGTGTCTGTTACCGGTTCTGAAGGTGAAGTTATCTATAAAGCACAACATATTATATTGGCTACGGGAGCTCGTTCGCGTATTTTACCCAATATTCCACAAGACGGGAAAAAAATAATAGGTTATCGTGAAGCACTTACTTTGCCGCAACTTCCGGAATCCTTGGTGGTGGTAGGTTCGGGAGCAATAGGAAGTGAATTTGCTTTCTTTTATAGTAGCCTTGGAGTTAAAACCACTATTATTGAATTACTTCCTACACTTATGCCACTCGAAGACGAGGAAATATCAAAACAAGTAGAGCGTGCTTTTCGTAAACAAGGCATTAAAATTATGACCGAGGCTTTGGTCGAAAAAGTGAGTGTTGTCGGCAATCAATGCGTTTTGTCGGTGAAAGATAAAAAAGGCGTTATTGTGGAAATGGAATCCGATGTTGTTTTGTCGGCGGTAGGGGTTCAAACAAATATAGAAAACATAGGATTAGAGGAAGTGGGTGTTCATACCGAAAGAGGAAAAATTATTGTCGACGATTATTATCGTACAAATATCGAAGGTATTTATGCAATAGGCGATATTGTTCATGGTCCGGCTTTAGCGCATGTTGCTTCTCAAGAAGCAATAGTGTGTGTGGAAAAAATTGCAGGTGAAAATCCTGAAGCTGTTGATTATAAAAATATTCCATCTTGCACCTATACAACACCTGAAGTGGCATCGGTTGGAATGAGTGAGAAAAAAGCAATAGAAGAAGGTTATGAAATCAAAGTAGGGAAATTTCCTTTTACAGCATCGGGCAAAGCAACGGCATCGGGCAATAAAGACGGTATGATTAAAGTAATTTTTGATGTAAAAACTGATAAATTATTGGGTTGCCATATGTTTGGTGATAATGTTACCGAAATGATAGCCGAAGCTGTTGCTATTAGAAAAAACGGCATGAATGCACATCAAATTATGTCGGCTATTCATCCTCATCCTACAATGTCGGAAGCAGTAAAAGAAGCTGTAGAGGCTGCTTATGGAAAAGCAATACATTTATAAAAATAATAAATACGATAAAAAATTACACAGATGAAAGCATATGTTTTTCCCGGACAGGGAGCGCAATTTACAGGTATGGGTAAAGATTTGTATTTAAACAACTCGTTGGCTCATAGTCTTTTTGAAAAAGCAAATCAAATTTTAGGCTTTAGTATTACCGATGTTATGTTTCAAGGAACGGAAGACGACTTGAAACAGACCAAGGTAACACAACCGGCTATTTTCTTGCACTCGGTGATATTGTCGCGTGTTTTGGGAGATGATTTTAAACCCGATATGGTTGCAGGTCATTCGCTCGGTGAGTTTTCGGCTTTAGTAGCCAATCAAGCTCTATCGTTTGAAGACGGATTGTATTTGGTATCTAAACGTGCAATGGCAATGCAAAAATCTTGCGAAGAAACGCCTTCAACGATGGCGGTTGTTTTAGGATTGGAAGATGAGGTGATTATAGAAGCTTGTCGTTCTATCGAAAACGAAATAGTGATACCTGCCAATTTCAATAGTCCCGGACAAGTGGTTATATCGGGCTCGTATAATGGAATTGAATTATGTTCAAAAAAACTGTTGGAAAAAGGAGCCAAACGAGTGCTGACATTAAAAGTAAGTGGAGCTTTCCATTCGCCTTTTATGGATTCCGCACGTGTTGAATTATCGAAAGTTATTGAGGGAACACAATTTTCGAAACCTATATGTCCGATATACCAAAACTTTACAGGCAAGCCAAGTAGTGATGTGGCGGAAATAAAAAATAATTTAATCCATCAACTGACTTCTCCGGTTTTATGGACGCAAAGCGTAAGAAATATGATAGCTGATGGTGCTACTAACTTTATAGAATTAGGTCCGGGTACGGTATTACAAGGGTTGATTAGGAAGATAGATGCGAATGTAGAACTTAGCGGTAAAAGTTAATGCCGAACAATAAAAAAAGGATGTTTTAGAACATCCTTTTTTATATTTATGAATAAATTGTTATTATTTTCTTCTTAGAAATTCAACTGTATAAAAAAAGTCATTATAACCGGGAGTATATCCGTCCATTCTAAATCCACTCATTGAATATTTTCCTTTATCATCAAGACCATATGTTATTTCAGAGAATTCCCATTCTGCTGTGGGAGGCTCTGATTGGCATAAGATTCCGCCATTATAAGTATCAATTTCAGGCTCATCTTTTCCGTTGAAAGTTACAATTAAATATTCCGTATCGGTAAAAATAGTTTTATCGCCGGTTTCTATAGTAGAAGAGATTTTAATTTGGTTGTAATTGTCTCCTTCTAAAATTTTCATTGCCCATCCGTCTCCTGTAGTCATTAAACTTCCGTCTGAACTATAAACAGCGATATTATATCTTCCGGCTAATTTATCGGCTTTTACTTTTACTTGTTTGGTTTCGGTAGTATTTCCGGCTTTAAAAGTAGCTGTTTGTTCTCCGGCTTTATTGTAATCAATTCCAGATACGGTAACTGCCGAACCATCGGAAGCACTTACAAACGCTAATACATCTTCGTCGGAACTACCCAATTCAATCATAATGTCGCCCGAAAAAGTAAGTTTTACTTCTTCTTCCGGTTTTTCACAACTTGTAAATAAGAAAGCAAGAACTGCTAATGTTAAAATACTTTTTTTCATTTTCTTGATAATTTTATTATTTGTTAAACATATATTTTAAGAATGCTACAAAAGTAAATAAATTTTTAATACAAAAATAAAAAAAAGAAAAAAACGTTATAAATTCTATAAAAATATTTTATGAAAAAATTATTTGTGTTATTTTTCTTGTTTTGCTTTTCTTTTTCCTTTTCACAAAAGAAAGCATTGTTAACGACTTGGATTGTGATGGAATTAAACGAACAGTCTTTGGATACCAATTATTTATCGCAACCTTACCTAACATTCGACAAGCATAAAGTAACAGGGAATACTTCTTGTAATCGTTTTTTCGGAAATTATAAAATCCATTGTAAACGTTTGACTTTCGATGAAGTAGCAAGTACCAAAATGTTGTGTCCCGAACCTATCAATGCGATAGAGCGTAATTTTCTACAAGCTCTTTCCGAAGTATATTATTGGAAAATAAAAGAAAAAAAACTGTATTTTTTAGATGAAAAATCAAATTGTATTATGAAATTAAAAGAAAAATAATGTAGCAATGAAACCATTAAAATCACTCACAAATATTGCCTGTTGGACGCTAAGAATTAGTGTTTTACTATTTATGATAGTATTGTTTTACCCCATAGTAAAAGAAATTGATTTTCAGCATTTAAGTTTGTATATACTGATAGCTTTTCTTTATTTTTTATTTGGGGTGTTGTTGTTTATTGGCGGATTTCAGAAGAATAGCTCTTTAACAATTATTTCTGCCATTATAGTTTTTTTGATATCCATCTATTTTTTGATTTCGAAATACAATGGAACTATATTAAGTGAAACATATTTAGTGTATATATTTCCTTTTTCTATAGCCTTGTATTTTATGGCTAATGGGAATAATTAACTATTGAAGATGAAAAAGATTGTTGTTTTTGCTTCGGGAAATGGGTCTAATTTTCAACGTATTGTTGATTTTTTTGAAAAGGATAAAGAGGTCGAAGTTGTTTTGTTAGTTTCTAATAAGCAAGATGCTTATGTATTGGAAAGGGCTAAAAAAACAAAAATACCCAGCCTTGTTATAACGAGAGAAATGTTGTATCAGACCGAAGATGTAGTAAGAATATTGGAAAAAATACAACCTGATTTATTGGTGTTAGCAGGTTTTTTGTGGTTAATTCCGGAAAATATGATTCATGCTTTTCCTCGCAAAATTATTAATATTCATCCGGCACTTTTGCCAAAATATGGCGGCAAAGGCATGTACGGCATGAATGTTCACAAGGCGGTAGTTGAAAATAAAGAAAAAGAAACAGGTATCTCCATTCATTATGTAACCAAGGAATATGATAAAGGTGACTTAATATGCCAAGTGAAATGTGCTGTAGATTCGTCAGATACTCCTGAAGATATAGCTGAAAAAGTACATCAATTAGAGTATCAATATTTTCCTATAGTGATTGATGCTTTGTTGAAAGAATAAGCGTTAGTTGTTAAAAATACTCGTATTCCGTACTGTGTTTTTCTATTAAAATAAGTTCGTCGGTATTTTCGACAATATTTCTTGAGTAAATAGAAGTTTCGATTTCTTCGTTATTTTGGTTGTAATGTATTTCTTTTACAGTTAAAACCAAATCGTCTTTATTTAATCTACTTTCTTTTATAGGAAGCTCATTTTCATTATATTCAAAAATATTTTTTATAAATTGAGTAGGGGTTTCAATTCTACGTTCACTTAACAATCCATTGCTGTTGTATGAAAATAAATGAGTGGCTATTACGTCTTTTTTAAAGTTATAAGTGGTTTGTTTTGTTAAACCGAAATCGTTGTATTCATAGGTTTCCAACATTTTATTGTTTTGTGATATTTCTTCCAATTCGGAAGCAATAAGCTGTTTATTATCGTTGTAAGTGTATTTTTTACGTAAACTGAGGCTGTCTTCGTCATCGTATTCCAATTCTTCTAATAAAAGTCCGTTATTCCACACATATTCATTTTCTGTAAAATGATAACCGTCGGCATAGGTAATTTCTTTTTTGGTAAGTTTATTTTCGTCGTTATAATAATAGCGTTCAACAATAACTTCTTCCGTATATTGCACTTCGGCTTCAATCAACAATCCTTTTTCGTCGTATTTGTTTTTTCTCAACTCATATATTTCGTCATTTTGAGCGTCAATAAAATGCTCTTCAACTACCAAGTTGTCCTGATTGTAAATACGTTTGCAAATATTTTCGCACAATCCCTCGCTGTCGTAAGTTTTATCTAAGCAGAGGTTTCCCTTATCGTCGTATGCTAAGTAAGAGTGCATGCGTTTGTTTTCTTCAATGGTATCGTCGTAAAGAGTGGTTCTATTGTAGGTAGTGATAAATTTGGAAATGGATTTTATTGTATTCATGATAAATTAATTTCTTATAAAAATCAAAGTGCAAAATTATCATTTAAAATAAAATAAAAAAAAGAAAGTGAAAATATTTTCAAAATTAATAGGTAATTATTCATAAAAGGTTTAATTTTGCAAAAATTGATAGAATCGGAAATATGAATGTTGTAAAACCAAAAATAGCCGTTATAGGCAGCGGTACTTGGGCGACTGCTATTGTGAAAATATTAACGGATAACCTGCCTTCAATTTATTGGTGGGTAAGAGAGCCTGAAATCGTAGAAAGTGTGCAAAGCACTGGACGTAATCCTCTTTATTTAAGTTCGGTAACTTTAAATCCTAAACAGGTTAAAATCTCAAGTGATTTAAAAAAAACAGTATCGAAAGCCGATATTCTTGTTTTAGTAGTCCCGTCAGCTTATTTGCATAATACGCTTTCGGAACTGAGTATTCGGGACTTGAAAAATAAATACATTGTCTCAGCTATTAAAGGGATAGTGCCGGAAAGAATGGAGTTTATTTCGAGTTATTTGATGCATTATTATAACATTTCTTCCGATAACTTAGGTATTATCAGTGGTCCTTCGCATGCCGAAGAGGTAGCTTGGAAAAAAACAACTTATCTTACGGCAGCTTCTTTGAATGCGGATTTTGCTCAACAAATAGCCGATTTATTCAACAATGATTATGTACATGTGAATACGTCGGAAGATATATTTGGAATTGAATTTTCAGTAGTGTTAAAAAATATTTATGCTTTGGCAGCAGGAATTTTTAGGGGAATGGCAGCAGGCGATAATTTATTGGCATTGTTCAATGTGAATTGTATCAATGAAATGATTAATTTTGTTAATACGGTTTACCCTAATAAAGATAGAAATTTTTATACGGCACCTTATTTGGGAGATTTTTTAGTAACCACTTATTCACAGCATAGTCGCAATCGTTCTTTTGGAATCATGATAGGTAGGGGATATTCTGTGCGAACAGCACAATTAGAAATGAAAATGGTGGCAGAAGGATATTATGCAACTCGTTGTATTTATGAGATGAATATGAACTATAAAGCTACTATTCCCATTATTGATGCAGTATATGGTATATTGTATAAAAAAGCTTCTTTTCGTCAAGAAATGTATAATTTGTTAAACTCTATGAAATAATTTTTAATGAAAAAAATACGTACATTCGTTTTTTTTATTTTTATCGCTAATTTGCTTTTCATGTCTTGTAAAGAAAAAGGCTATGCTATCATTAATATAAAAGGAAGTATAAGTAATTCTCAAGGGCAATATCTTGATAGTTTGATGATTACTGCTACTAATTTAACAACCAAAACTTCGGATAGTTTTCTGTCGGGTACAGGGAAAGAAGGTTTTGATAGAACCTATATTTTTGAAAAAGAAATAGCATGTAATTATCTTATTCAAGTTGAAGATATTGATGGCGAACGTAATGGTGGTTTTTATCAAGAACAATCTACAACTGTTACTATTAGAATAAGTGATTACGGATACAGAAATGATTTGTTGGTACAGCATCCTTATGTAAGTAAGGAAGTAAATTTTGTGTTGGATAAAAAATACTGAAAAGTAAGTTATGCTTGTTTTTCTACTAAAACAACTGCATAGGCACTGACGCCTTCTTCTCTACCTATAAAACCTAATTTTTCAGAAGTTTTAGCTTTAATGCTAATGTCTTCTATTTCCAGCTTTAATACATTTGCTAAACTTTCTTTCATTAATGCAATGTAAGGAGATAACTTAGGTTGCTCAATAACAATGGTAGAATCGATATTGATAATTTTCCATCCTTTTGATTGAATAAGTTGATGGGTTTTAGTTAATAATATTTTACTGTCTATATCTTTGTATTCATTGTCGGTATCAGGGAAATGATAGCCTATGTCTCTTAAGTTAACGGCTCCGAGTAGGGCATCGCAAATAGCATGAATTAATACATCGGCATCCGAATGCCCTTGGCACCCTAAGGCAGAGGGAATATGAATTCCTCCAAGCATTAAATTTCTGTTTTTTACAAGTTTGTGAGTGTCAACTCCTAATCCTATTCTGATTTTCATAATGATTGAGAAGGATTTTCTGTCCTATATTATCTATTTTATATCGAACGATAAAGTAAATCGTAATGTATTTTCTAAAGCATTATTTCTTTCGTTAACAGGAATAATGTAAGAGGCATCTAAAATAAAAATACTGTATTTTAAACCTACACCGGCGGTTAGATATTTTCTATTTCCTTTGTTTTTTGCCTCATTAAAATAACCTGCACGAATAAATAATAAATCATTGTATCCGTATTCAAGTCCGAGATTAATAATAAACTCGCTCATTTCTTCAACAAAACCGCCGGGGGCATCGTACCAAGAAGTTACAATAGCTCCTACTACAGAAGATTTGCGAGGGTCTCTTCCTTTTTCAATAATTGCATTGCCATCGGCGTCTCTCAAAACAACCCCAAAACTATCGGTAGCATAAATAGGAGTAGTTGGGACTAATAATTTATTTAAATCTAAAGCAAAAGTAAGGCTATTGTATTTGTCTATATACATTGTATAAGCAGTTCCTATTCGAAGATTAGCAGGCAAGAACTCACGATCCATACTACTGGAATATGATATTTTAGCTCCTATATTAGAAATGTTAAGTCCAAAACCAATAATACTTTTGTGTAGTTTTTCTGCTTTTAGATTTTTTTGATAAAACAAGGCAATATCGGCAGCACCCGAAATGCCGGGCTTTACTCCTTCGGTAGTAGAACTGACATTGCTTACTGTTGTTAAGTTTGAATAAATAAAACGCCCTGCTACCGCCATTGATAATTGGGGAGTAAATTTGCGAGAGTAGGCGGCATCAATCGAAAATTCGTGAGGATTTACATATACGTTTTCCCCTAATGGATTATTGCCTTCATAATCTCTTAATTCCATTTTTCCCATAGAGAAATAACGCAATGACATAGAAATGGCATCCATTTTTGTTATCTTGTAATATCCTGATAAATAAGCAAGATTAATATCGTTTAATCCTAATCCAAATAACCAAGGACTATAAGATATGGATATACCACCTGTATTAGGAGAAAAAACATATTTTGCCGGATTCCAAAATTGAGCATTCAGGTCGTTAGGAATTGCAACGCCTACCTCACCCATTCCTCCTAAGTGTGAGTCAGGTCCTATCATTAAAAAAGGAACAGCAGTCATGACGGCATTGGCTCTTAGCCTTCCCAATGCATCAACTTTTTGTCCAATAGCCGATAAGCATGAACAAATAAGTAGCGAACTTATTATTGTTTTTTTCAATGTTTTATGTATCAATAGCATTATTTCTTCTTTTTATTTAAATCTAAACTGTATAACGTCTTTCTCTTTTTTATATTGCTTTATAAAATGACAAGTTTTTCAAATTTTTCTATTGTTTTATTTTCCGCCGTTTTTACACGTACTTTATAAATATAGACTCCTTTGGCTAATTTGTCTCCGAAATCATCTAATCCGTTCCAAGGAATAGGACCGCAACGAAATGAATTATTATTACTTGTGTGTTCTATTGTTTTAACCAATTTTCCGGAAACAGTGAAAATTTGAATGCTTACTTTTATGGTTGTGTTGGGTTGGTTATGTTCAAAATAAAAGTCGGTATGTGTCGTAAAAGGATTGGGATAGTTTAAGACATGGCTTAGTTCTAATTTTTCATCTTTTATCACGGTGAAATTTATAGTGTTTTCATTCATATTATTTAAAACGTCCCATGCCCTGACAGTTAATGTATGTGGTCCCGGCTCAAGATTACTCAGTAGATAAGAAACTTTTCCTGAAGAAGAGCTGTTTTCATCGTATTCAAAAAAATCATTCAGTAAAATGCTGTTTTCTATTTTATTATCTAAAAAGGCAATAATATCGTGTCCTATGCCGGTACCTACGGTATTTATTCCATTGTCGTCTTTTAAATAGGCTATTAAAGTCGGATGAGGATTGCTTATTCCTCCGTTAACAAAATTTCTATTGTTTAAATATATTTCTATTTCAGGTCCTTTATTGTCGGCAATGATGGTGTCTTTAATGCCGCCGATAAATATACTATCGAAACCATTGGCATCAGTATGATTATTAGTGGCATAATAACTTATTTTTCCGTATCCGTATTCATAATTAATGTCTTTAGGAACTAAAAACGAAAATTCGAAATGTCCGTTTTTTACACTTGCTTTACCTTTAAATAAAACATTCTTTTGCAGTATGAATGTTTTTTCCACACTGTTCGGATTATTGAGCAAAGTTTTTATCAATGAGGGTTTATCATAAATAGTTGGGTAAACATAGCCGTTGAAATTTTGCAAGGTTTGATTGTTGTTGTCGGTTACTCTTCCTTTAATAGTTATAAATTCTAAGGCTTGTATAGTGTCGTTGATAGAGGATAAACTTATGCCATTAATACTATCAGTAACGATATTTTCTTTAGGATGTGCTAAAGTTAGAGAAGGGTCTCCAAATAAAACATACATTTCTATACTTCCCGAGACGTTTTTAGCAGCAGCTAAAAATTCTCCCATAGTGCGATATCTGCCGTTTATTTTTTCAAATGCATATTGGTGCAACATTTTGCCGAAAAATTCATTTGAACCTCCAAACGAATTTCTCGTAGCAGAAATTACGCCAATACCTCCACCGTCTGATTTAAGTAAAATATCTTCAGAAGGAGATTGTGAGTTGGTTTTGTCATACATACCAAAGGAGCAAGAGCCGGCATAAAATAAGGGGAGATTGTATTTGTTTTTCCAACTATGTATGTCGGTTCTTGTTAGATAGCGTTCGTGTGCCCATCCGTTATCACCTCCATGTCCCATGTAAGTAAACATTAATGTTCCTTTATTAATGCGTTGATTCATAGCATCTGTAGCGCTTGGATAGCGTTGCCCTTGAGATGTGAAGATTTTTTTATAAGCATCTAAATATATTTTATCTGTGTTGATTGTAGGAAAATTATTGAAAATAACACCGGCTATAGCATCGGCATTTCCCAAATGTCCTTGGTCGGCATCGTCGTCGGCAGAGAAGGTAACATAGTTTCTCCAATCTGAAAAATTAGCAATATTGTTTGCTGTTATCAATTCTTTGCTTCCATAATTAATTGATTTTTGTACAACAATCTGTGCTTGACTTTTTGTGCTTACGGAAAATCGTCCTATTCCCATATCCATACTTCCATTATTATTATTTCCTTCTCCGTCGTCTAATTTTACAAAAAAATCATCGGTAGAGAGGCAGTCGTTGGGAGCAAAAGGACAGCTTCCTTGATAATTGGGAATGAAGTTGCTATTGCTACCTAATATATTTCTGAAATCGTAGGAAGTTTTCCCAAATAATAATACATTTTTAGGGTAATTAGTTGGATTTCTATCGTATAGCATTTTTAAAAAATTACGAATAGCGGATATGTCTTGTGCTCCACTTGAAAACTCGTTGTAAATTTGTTGTGTTGTTACTGTTATACAGCTCATATTGTCATTCTTTTTTCTGAATGCAGCTAATTGATTGGCATACTCTAAAAAGTCGGGATGGGTAACAATAATAAAATCAGCAGTTGTGTATCCATGCAAGTTTTGATTGCTTATTTTGCCTATGGGAGTAACAGTATAATAGTTAGAACTTGTAAAAGCGATAAATTCACGCAAAGAGTCGGCAGTGAGTTTAAATATTATGGTATTATTAGCTTCACGTCCAATTATTTTAGTAATGTTATGAGGATTACTCACCTCCCAAATAGTTATTTTCCCCCCTTTTGTATCGAAATGATATTCTGCAACATTACCACTTCCAACAACTTCATTATTGCGAAATAAAATTTGATTGTTGGTAGCTTGAAGTTTGCATTTGCCATGTACTTCGATATAGTCTAAATAACCGACGGCATTATTGGTCGGTTTAGAGTAAGTTAAATCTATGTTCATTGTGTTGCCGCTCATTGCAAAAGAATAATTTCCCGTTTGCATTTTTCCATTGTCGCTAATTGAAGTAGAGGGAATTAGAAGGCTATAAGTGTGATTATTATTAATGGTAGCTGTAAAAGAAGAATTGATAGAAGGAGATTTTGCAGCCAAACTGAATCGTAATGTGAATTTTTCATTAGAAGCTAATTCGGGAACGCTAAAGGAATAAGAACGTTTTAGTATAGCATCAAAAACATCACTAAACCATACTCTACTCACTTCGTTTGGGTTAACAGCTTCTTTTTCAATAACATTATAGAAATAAAAAGAATTGACATCATGAGTTTTAGGTAAACTTGTTTCAGAGAGAGAAGCAACTCTTTTTTTGCTTCCTATGTTTGGGTCTACATTAATAAAATAATAGGCATAATTAGAATATATGTTAATAGTGTGATTATTAAAAGGATGACCCGATTGCCAACCAATTATGCCAATGCCGTAAAAAAGAATATAATCGTTGGATTCAAAAATTCCATTTCCATTGATATCAATTACTTGAATAGGGACTTCATTCAAGTCGTCGTATGTAAATGCACTTGTGTTTTCGGGGAGAAGATTGCCACCGTTGCCGAATAATGATAAATTATTCGTTTTTAATCCACTCATATTAACTCCCATGCTTTCTAAGTCGGCATAGGTAATCTTATGAACACCTGTTTTCTCTATTGCTATTTTGTAAAAATTACCGGAGGCTAAAATAGATTGTGTTGCATAAGTTTTTGCTTTTTGTTCTTTTACTGTTTTAGCGGCTTCAATTTCTATTGCTATATCATAATAAATAACTTTTTCGTAAGTGTTATTTATTTTTCTAAAAGGAGAAAACTCAATTTGTAGATAAGCTTGTTTTTTAGTGTAAACGATAGTGGTTTGAATTTCAACATTTTCTTTGACAACATCTTGATTAATAAAACCAATTTCTTTTTGCTCTAAGGGTTGAAAAACGATATTTTTAATAATTATCTTTGTGTTTACATTGTCATTAGTAATAGGAATTTGTTTGGTATAAGAAGGCATTAAAATACCATTGTCTAAGTGTAAATTGGCACCTTCAAAATATAAATATTTATACGTTTGATTATCCGTAATTTTTAAAGTATAAGGCGTTTGCCATTTTAAAGAGTCGGAATCATCAATAGTTTGGGCATTAATGATAGCTGTATAGCAAATGATAATCAGTAAAATAAAATTTTTTTTCAACATTATTTAATTTATTCTTTAATCACAACACTAACGAAATGTTAAAAAAAAATATTGTATTTCAATCAATTTTTATCACTATTGATTGCCTCAACTTAAAATCAGTCAATTTGTTTTATTGAAATCTATAGGATATGTTTTTTAAAAAGCTAATCCATTTTAAAAAATAATAAATGTAGTCTAAATATCAATAATCACTTATTCGAAGTAATTATTATTTATACATTTATATATTATTATCTATTGAAACAAATAAAAGTATACTTTTGCAAAAAAAAAAAATGATATAAAATGAGACAATTAGTTTTTGTTTTTGTGACGTCGCTAATTATCCTTATTACTGGGGAGTCCATAAACCAAGGAAGGGGAAAAGTTAAAGAGTTGCAAATTGAAAAAGAAGATACATTTCGACTGTCGCTATTGTTTATTGGAGATATTATGCAACACGAACCGCAGATAAATTCGGCATGGGATGAGGAAACGGGGACATATTCATACGACCATTGTTTTCAATATGTTAAGGATATTTATGAAATTACAGATGTTACAATTGCAAATTTGGAATTTACTTTTGGCGGAAAGCCCTACAAAGGATATCCGCAATTTAGCGCTCCCGATGAAATGGGAGTTGCAATTAAAAACGCAGGAATTGATGTGCTTGTAACAGCCAACAATCACACATGCGACAGAGGAAAAAGCGGCATTATTCGCACTATTAATGTAATTGACAGTTTGGAAATTCTTCGCACAGGCTCATTTTTAGACTCTGCCGACCGTGAAAAACATAATCCGCTAATTATTGATAAAAATGGTATGCGTGTTGCTTTGCTCAATTACACATACGGAACAAACGGTTTGCCTATTCCAAGTCCAACCATTGTCAATCTTATTGATACGAACATCATCCTCAGCGACATTATAAAGGCAAAAAGCTATCATCCTGATGAAATAATTATAGTCTATCATTGGGGTAATGAATATGAGAGAATGCACAATGCAAAACAAACGGAAATTGCAGAGTTTAGCTTTAGGCATGGTGTCGGAATATTAATTGGGTCTCATCCTCATGTAATTCAGCCAATACATAAATATGAATACCCCAAATCATCAGGAATGGAAGTCGCCGTTGTTTATTCTCTTGGCAATTATATATCTAATCAACGTCAACAATATCGAGATGGGGGAATAATGGTTTTTTTGAATCTCATAAAGATTGGAAATCTTGTTAAAATAGAAAAAATGGGCTATATTCTCACTTGGGTGTGGACTCCCATAATTGATGGTAAAAAGCGGTATTATATAGTCCCCGTTTCAAAATATGAACAAGAAGCTAACTTTTTTGATGCTCCTTCTTACGAGAAGTTTAAGGTTTTTAGAGATGATACTAGAAAGCATTTACAAAAAAACAATATAAATGTAGATGAAATCTTGTGGGATGAAAAGTTGCGACAATGGGTTTTTTAAATTAATTGTTTTATCCGCTACAACTATATAGGATATGCTGTTTATTTATAAAAAGATAATCCGTTTTTTCTTTCGTTTTATGGCAAAAATAGAAGTCGTAAAAAAATCAATTTTTTGTTTTTTTTACACTGTTTTTATAGATTTGTAGTAAATTTTTATATTTATTTAAATTTTAATAAAACAATCTGTCATTATCAGCGTTATTAAAAGAAAAAAACATTATAAAAAATAAATAATTGCGATAGAAAAACATTTGGAAACCTTTTCGTATTGTTCAACGTATAAATAATTAAAAATTTTTCAAAAGAATTAAGTTTATTGTGAAAATAATTTATATCTTTGCAAAATAAAACAGAATAGATGATTAAAAAGAAGAAAATAATTGGTTTTATTGGATTCTTAGTACTTTACGTGTCGTTAAGTACTAAAGCGCAAGATGTTCATTTTTCACAATATTATGCAAATCCATTATATTTGAATCCATCTTTTGCGGGTTCTATCGTATGTCCTCGTATAGTAGCTAACTTTAGAGATCAATGGCCCGCTATTAGTGGGACATATGTTTCTTATTCAGCCTCTTATGATCAGCATTTTGATGTGTTGTCGGGAGGTGTAGGAGTATTGTTCTTGGGGGATAGAGCAGCAAGTGGAACGGTTAACACTAACGCTATCAGTTTAATATATGCTTATAAGTTAGATCTTTCTAAAAAGGTAACTATGCGTATGGCGATACAAGCAACCTTTCAGCAGAAAACATTGGATTGGACTAAATTGACATTTCCGGATATGATAGATCCTAAAAACGGATTTGTTTATAAAACGAAAGAAGATAATGTGAAATATTTAAGTAAAGGAATTGCAGATTTTTCAGCCGGATTGGTCGTGTATTCAGATAAAGTATACGGTGGAGTTGCTGTGAATCACTTTACGCAACCAAAAGAAGGATTTATTACCGAATCGGACGAGATGTCTCGATTGCCAATAAAAATGACGGCTCACATAGGAGCATTATTGAATTTAAATAAACATAAAAGTAAAAAAACTAAGCGTATAGGAGATATGTCAATTTCTCCCAACCTTATCTTTCAATATCAAACAAAAATATCGGACGGAGCAGCTTATGCTACTATGAATTATGGAGCATACTTTAATTACTATCCTTTAACAGTAGGAGTGTGGTTGCGCAATGGTTTTGACAATGTAGATGCGTTGATATTTCTTTTTGGAATAGAGTACGATTTTTTCAAAATAGGATACTCTTATGATATGGGAATTTCTTTAAAAGGTTCGGGAGGAACTCATGAGGTTTCGACACAGTTTAAACTTCCATGTCCGGTTAAAGCAAGAAGAATACGGGCTCTTAATTGTCCAAGTTTTTAATTATTAAAAGAATAAAATTTATTAGATATGAGAACATATAAATTTTTAATTTCGTTAGTAGTACTTAGTGTAAGTACAAGTTTTTTAGTATTAAATTCGTGTAGCCGAGAATATTCCTCTACAACAGGTTGGGAATATAATCGTCCTGAAAATGGTGGGTTTGAAGTAGTACCTTACCAAGAACAAATTACAGGTCCGGGGCTTGTCTTTATTGAAGGAGGACGTTTTACAATGGGTAGAACGGAAGAAGATGTTATGAGAGATTGGGATAATTATCCGAGAACAGTAACCGTATCTTCCTTTTTTATGGACGAAGCGGAGGTAAGCAATTTGGCATATCGCGAATATTTATATTGGTTGTATAGAGTATTTGTCCCCGCCGATTTTGTTTCTGTGTATGCGAAAGCATTACCCGATACGGCTTGTTGGAGAGATAAACTATCATACAATGAACCTTATGTTGAATATTATTTGAGGCATCCTGCCTATGAAAACTATCCTGTTGTGGGTGTTAGTTGGGTGCAAGCAGTCAATTATTGTGCTTGGAGAACCGACCGCGTAAACGAAAAAATATTAGTGGATATGGGTCTGATTAATGAAACTAATGAACCTACCGCAGAAGGTTATTTTAATACGGATGCTTATCTGATGTATCCGGATTATGAGCAAAATAGCGATAGAAGATTACAGTATATATTGACCGGTGAAGATAGAAATGCAAGAATGGAAGACGGTATTTTATTACCTCGCTATCGACTTCCGACTGAAGCTGAATGGGAATTTGCAGCTTTAGGACTTATAGGGAACACTTTACAAGAAAGAATACTTGAACGAAGAGTGTATCCTTGGAACGGTCATTTTGCACGTACGGATGATAAGAAATATTACGGTTCGTTTGTTGGCAACCTTCGAAGAGGAAGAGGAGACTATATGGGTGTTGCCGGTAATCTTAACGATGTGGCAGATTATACCAATCCTGTTATTTATTATTGGCCCAACGATTACGGACTCTATAATATGGCAGGCAATGTTGCGGAATGGGTAATGGATATCTATCGTCAGTTATCATTAGATGATATGGCTGATTTGAATCCTTTTAGAGGCAATTATTATGAAACTCCTAAACTAATGGATGATGGTACTGTTGACGATAGAATAGAAGATGGAGATAAAGTAGGGCAAGTTCCTATGGTGCCGGTATCGGATTTTAAAAATGATAGAAGAAGAAATTATCGTGCGGCAGATAATAAAAACTTCTTAGATGGAGACTGGGCTTCAACTTATGGTGCAGGTTCAACGGAAACTTGGCAGAAAAAAGACAATACAAAAGCTACAAAACAGATGTATGATAAAACTGCTTATCCTACAGGAACATATTCTTTGGTTGATGATAATACAAGGGTTTATAAAGGAGGTTCTTGGAAAGATATGCAATACTGGTTCAGTCCGGGCAATAGAAGATTTTTAGATGAAAATGAATCTGCTTCTAACATAGGCTTTCGTTGCGCCATGGCACGTGTTGGCTATCCCAATTATGGAAGATAAAATAATTACAATATAATAAATCCTCCTTCAAAGGAGGATTTGTTTTTTATGATAGTTTATGATTGCAACGGTAGATTTATATAATATATATTGTCAATATCCGACTATATCTACCGACACAAGAAACATACAAAAAGATTGCATTTTTTTTTGTTTAAAAGGTGCTAATTTTAATGGAAATCAATTTGCAGAAGAAGCTTTGAAAAAAGGAGCCGCTTATGTAATAGTAGATGAAGAAAAGTATGTGTTGAATGAATACTGTCTATTGGTTGAAAATGTATTGGAAACCTTACAATCCTTAGCCCGATTTCATCGAAAACAATTATCTATTCCGGTTATTGGAATTACAGGTACAAATGGAAAAACAACAACAAAAGAACTACTACATAGTGTTATAGCAACTTCGTATAAAGTTTTATCAACAAAAGGGAATCTTAATAACCATATTGGAGTTCCCTTAACGATACTTGCTATTACTAAAGAAATAGAAATTGCAATTATCGAAATGGGTGCTAATCATGCACATGAAATAGAGTTTTTGTGCGATATAGCTTTGCCAACCATGGGTATTATTACTAATATTGGAAAAGCACATTTAGAAGGTTTTGGGAGTATAGAGGTAATAACTGAAACCAAAACAGCTTTGTATAGAGCAATAAAAAAGGTAAACGGAACTGTTTTTGTCAATAGAGATGACGATTTGTTGATGCATTATGCTAAGGGTATAAAGCAAATAACTTATGGAACACATCCGAGTGCTAATTATATAGGAAATGTAGAAGAAGGAGATATGAGCTGTAAAGTGTATTTGTCTGCATTTAATCAGACTGTTACTACACAATTAATGGGAAAATATAATTTTTATAATATAATGGCTGCAATTGCAGTCGGAGGATATTTGCATATCCCATTTTTGAAAATACAAACGGCATTGCAATCCTATACGCCTGATAATTGTCGTTCGCAATTAATGAAAAAAGCTACGAATACATTAGTATTAGATGCCTATAATGCCAATCCTTCGAGTATGAAATTGGCTATTGAAAATGTAGCCGAAATCAAGAATGAGAATACAATTCTTATCTTAGGCGATATGAAAGAGTTGGGAGAAGATAGCTTAAAAGAACATCAGGCGATAGTAAATTTAATAGAGAAAAATAAATTTACACGTGTTTATTTGGTTGGCAATGAATTTGCTTTAACCGATCATCTGCCTTATCTTTCTTTTTCAACTATTGAAGAAGTGTCTCAACATATTACAAAAGAAAAAATTGAAAATGCTGTCATTCTAATTAAAGGCTCTCGAAGTATGCAAATGGAACGTATAGTTGATTATATATAAAATGAAGTATCATATTATCGGTTTAATGTCGGGGACATCATTGGATGGGGTAGATATTGCCTATTGTGTTTTTGAAAAAATAGATAACAAATGGCAGTATACTATCGTTGAAGCCGAGACAATTCCTTATACCAATAAATGGTTGAAACGTTTGAAAGAATTAGAAAATAGCGATGGATTAACTTTTAATATAACGCATATAGAGTATGGTAGATTACTTGGATTATTGGTAAAGAAATTCATACGAAAACACCGTTTAAAAGTCGATTATATTGCTTCGCATGGACATACCATCTTTCATCAACCGGAGAAAAGAATGACGGTTCAAATTGGTTCGGGAGCATCGATAGCTGCCAATAGCGGTGTGAGTACGATATGCGATTTTCGTTCACTTGATGTGGCTTTAGGCGGACATGGAGCACCATTGGTTCCCATTGGTGATGAATTGCTTTTCGGAAAATACGACGCATGTTTAAATATTGGTGGAATATCCAATATTTCCTATCGACAGCGAGCAAATCGCATCGCCTATGATATATCTCCGGCTAATATGATTTTGAATTATATGGCACAAATGAAAGGCTGTTCTTATGATGTTGGTGGACATTTGGCTCAATCTGGAAAAGTAGATAAAGAACTGTATGCCACCTTAAATAATATAGCTTATTATAGGAAACCTTATCCTAAATCATTGGGAAAAGAGTGGGTGTTTGGTGAATTTCTGTCTTGTATTCAGGAATATAAATTATCTGTAGAAGATTATTTGCGTACATTTGTAGAACATATAGCTTTTCAAATAGCTACCGTTGTTTTAAAAGAAAAATTACACAAAATACTAATCACAGGAGGAGGAGCTAAAAATAAATTTTTAATAGAAAGAATACAATTTTTTGCTAAAGAAAGTCAACTAATTATTCCGGAAGATAAACTTGTTGAGTATAAAGAAGCATTGATTTTTGCTTTTTTGGGGCTTTTACGATTACAACAAACCCCTAATTGCTTGAAAAGTGTTACAGGAGCTAATCAAGATAATTGTGGAGGAGCAATTTATTGTACGTAATATGTTGTTATTCTGCTCGAAACCATGTTTTAGTTTTACCTAACCAGCCGGCTTTATCAAGAAAACCTTTTACTTTAAGGCTTTTGGTTTTGGCGTCATAACTTATATTACAATTATAAACTTTACCATTGTTAGGGTCGAGAATAGTTCCGTTACGTAATTCATTGTCTTTTAGTTCCATTCCATTAATGATAATCATACCTAAAATGGGTTTGTCTTTATTTGCACCTTGGCATTCAGTGCATAATTTATCAGAGTATTTAAAAAGTTTTTCTATTTTGCCGTAATATTTACCGTTTGTTGCTTTATAAATGTAAATAATAGACTGTTCACTGCCATCTTTCTCATCAATTGTTTTCCATTTTCCTAAGATTTTATCTATTTGAGAAAAACCTGTTAAACTGAGGCTTAATAAAATAAGCATTAAAACATACGTATTTTTCATAAAAAAATTATTAAATTAAATTTCTGCAAAAGTATAAAAAAAATAAACACTCAAAAAAACCTCAAAAATAATTATTTAAGTTTCTGATAATCTGAATAGTGTTTTTGTTTTTTAAATGTTTTTGTTTTTTTATTTAAAAATTGTTAAATAAAACAGTATTTTTTTGTACATTTGCAATATTAATTTTGCTATTAAAAAATATTTTAACTAATTAAAAAACATAACTTTAAATTATAATTAAATGAAAAATTGGAAATACACATTATTACAAGTAATATTGATAACGGGAATCGTTGTTTTTGCAGTTTTAATATATCGTTCATTGATGCGACCTGTTAAGTTTAATGAAGTTTATGAAGCACGCAAAGCGGCTGTTATCGAAAAGTTAAAGAATATAAGAGATTTACAAGCTTATTATAAAATGGAAAAAGGCTCTTATGCTCAAAATGCTGAGCAGTTAAGAGATTTTTGGAATAATGGAACCATGAGAATTGTTATTAAAGAAGGTCATGTTCCTGATACACTTACAGAAGCACAAGCTATTCAAATGAAAATCGTTCGTCGTGATACGGTTGTTGTAAGTGCAAAAGAAGAGATGCTGAAAACTCTTCCTAATTTAGATATCAATACTTTTGATGTGATTCCTTATTCGAATGGGGAAAAATTTGCTATGGCTGCCGATACCATAACAAGAGGAAATATTAAAGTGTATGTGTATGAAGTAAAAGCTTTAAAATCGCAATATCTTAAAAATTTAGACGAAGATAAACTTGTTACGGATGTATTTTTGGGAAACATATTATACAGTGATTTACAAGATCAGTTTTTAGGACCTAATTATGATTACAAAGAAAATGTTATTGACTTAATATTAGGTTCTTTAACAGAAGCGTCTACGGATGGTAATTGGCAATAATTATGGAACTTATTTCCTTGGTTTTTACTTATAAGAGTGATAAAGAGAATGTTAATATAGCAAATTACACGAAATCAATACGTTTGCTTTCGAATGAAGTAACAATAGCTATTCGTCATGCTGAAACCAAGGATTTATATTTGCTAAATCAATATAAGTTACCTTCATCTTACAATAATAGAGATTTAATAGCGCAAATTGCTGAAATTAATGAAAACTTACAGCTCGAATGTAAGAAAAATATATTTTATCTTTATAATAAGATAAACACACAAATCCCTAAAGATTTTTATGATAAAAAAAATGAAGATGCTTTAATAGCCACGTTAACACCTAATAGTCAGTTGTTTTCTTCTATTACGGAATGGATTGACATTTATGATTTTTACAACTTTTCTATTTGCGAAGATGCATTGAAAAAGGCAATAGATGAGTATTTTCCGAAATTTTTACTAAAAACGACTATTTCTAATTTATTTCAACTGATTAACAATTATAATCAAACTGAAAAGAAAATACTTGTTTTTGTCGAAAATAAGCATTTTACAGTATTGGCAGTCGAAAGGAATAATTTTTTAGCTGCCAATGGATTTTCTTTTGCTAACGAGTTGGATTTTACGTATTATATCGTGAATTTTATTCGTAAAATATTTGTGCAAACGGAAGAAGTACAAATAATGATGATAGGACATATAGAAGAAGAATCGCCTGTTTTCCAAATGGTTAAAAAGTATTTTAAAGATACGCTGATTGATAAAAATACAGGTTTAGCTTTAGTGGAAAACAGTCATTATTTTTGTGATTTATTTTAAATACAAATTATTATGAGAATTATTAGCGGTAATCATAGAGGAAAACATATTATCGCACCTAAAAATTTGCCGGTAAGACCTACTACCGATTTGGCAAAAGAAAGTTTATTCAATATTCTCAATAATTTTTTCTTTTTTGATAATATTAAAGTTTTAGATTTATTTGCCGGTACAGGTAATATGACTTATGAATTTGCAGCACGCGAGGCTTTATCCGTAACGGCAGTAGATAATAATCAACAGTGTATTAACTTTATTCATAAAACAATTACCAATTTAAAATTCGATAATGTACATGTAATTAGAGCCGATGTCATTGATTTTCTGAAATCTTGTAAAACTAAATACAATGTAATTTTTGCCGATCCGCCTTACGATTGGGATAATTATGGGCTTTTACCCGATTTAGTGCTGAATAACAATCTCTTATTAGAAGATGGTTTTTTAATTATCGAACATTCTCTTGCTATTGATTACGGGCAATATCCTAAATTTTATCAAAAGCGAAAATATGGTAAAGTTAATTTCAGTATCTTTGCCGAAAATTTATAAATATTAGCTTATGATAAAATCAATGACAGGATTTGGAAATGCTAGCTATAAAAAGCAAGATAAAACTTGCCTTGTAGAAATTCGTAGTGTTAATTCTAAGCAGTTTGACTTTTCCATTAAACTTCCTTCCGAGTTAAGAGAAATGGAAAATGATATTCGAAAATTGATTTCAAATTTATTGGAAAGAGGAAAAATAGAATGTGTAATAACGATAGAAGAGGACGGCTGTTCTGTTAATAACTATACTGTCAATCCGATAGCCTTAAAAAAACATTTTAAAGAATTAAAAGAAATTAGTACCGACTTAGCTATTAATATATCGGATACGGATATTTTTTCTATTGCTATGAATATTCCTGATGTTGTTGAAACAGGGGTAATAGAAAACAATGCAAAAGAATGGAAGTTGTTAGAGAAAACAATAACAGAGGCTTGCCATTTAACGAATCAATGCAGAGAGAAAGAAGGAGAAGTTTTAGCACGTGATTTTAAGTTGCATATTGATATGATTTTGAAATATTTAGATGAAATTACGCCTTTTGAAGAAGCACGTATTAGTGCCATAAAAAACAGACTACAAAAATCGTTCAATGATTTTTCGGAGCAAAATCTAACTTGTGATCCTTGCCGATTTGAACAAGAACTGATTTTTTATATTGAAAAAATGGATTTTACGGAAGAAAAAGTTAGATTGCTCAAGCATTGCGAATATTTTATTGAAACTATGCAAGAAAACGTATCCAATGGTAAAAAATTAGGATTTATTTGCCAAGAAATAGGAAGAGAAATTAATACTTTAGGGTCTAAATCGTTGGAAGCTAATATTCAGCAAAAGGTAGTACAGATGAAAGACGAATTAGAAAAAATAAAAGAACAATTAGCAAATATTCTTTAAAAATCAACTTCTTCTACTTGAATAACTTCTTGTGTATTACAATCTATTACAAAGGCAATAATAGAACAATTATTAAGTTTCCAAGGTTTTCCTTTCAAATACAATGTATAACCTTTAATAACATATTCATTTTCAGAAATAGGAGTGTCGGATGTTGCTATTATACTTCCCTCTATAGGTGCAATGTGTGAGCGAAGCATGTGATTGTGTTTGTAATCAAGAATGTCAGGTCTTGGACCTATAGCAGAAGTATTGTTTTTTTGTGCAGACACAATGCCGCTTTCTGTTAACACTACAAATAGTTTTAAATTCTTATTCGAATTGCTTAAAAAAGTTGTTTTTACAAATATATTAACAGAATCGGAAGATTTATCGGCACTTAGTATTTGTAAACCTATACTTGGTGCTTGACGTGGAATGTTTTTTAGATTTGCTTTCCATACGTTTCTGCTAAGGACTCGGGTTGAATCAAATACTTTGCGATTAATCATTCCTGAAGGATAGTTGCTTACATTAAAATCACTCGTAATACGATTACCTAATTCGGTTCTATAGTCTGCATCGTAAGGTGCAGCAATAGGCTCGGCATTATTTCCTGCATGTATAGCTAATACAATGAGCGTATCGCACATTTCGTTTTTTATTTCATCGGCTATTTTATGAGCTTGTGGACAATTGACGCATGTATGTCCTGTAAAATCTTCTAGTAAATATTTTTGTATGGGCATTGTTAGCGCAGGAAAATCGGGAGTGTCAAGAGGATTTTCTGTTACTTTGTATGGTTTTTCTATTTTATCGCAGTTGTAATTCACTGCAATGATAAGATTTAATGCTAAAAAAGTAAAGATGATTTTTTTCATTTTTTATGTTATTAAAAACTTGTTACTATTGAAAGATTACATCCATAAGATGCAGGAACGGCACGGCAGACGCCTCCTACGCAAAGTATTCCTTCTTTTTGCTTGCCAAAACTAAGACTGAATTTAGAAGTTTTATACACGAATGAAGTGCTTACGTTATAATAATGGATTTGCTTTTCTTTTGTTTTATTTCCATAATTCCAAGCATCTAAGACAGAGAAAAACCAGCGGGGTGCAATGGCATATTCTAATTGTGCATACATCCAATTTCCTTTATCTTGTTGTGTGTTCATGTGTTGCAGTTCTAAGCGAAGCGAATGTATATCGTTGATTTGATAAGTTAAATCAGTAATAACGGTATGTGCATGGACGTTGGGGTCACCAAAATGTCCTTCAATAACTTCTATGTTGTAATGCAAATAAACATAGCTTACAATTAATTTCCATGATTTATTGAAGCGTCTTCCCATTTCGAAAGTAAAATCTTCGAAAAAAACTTCTTTTCCAAAAGCAAAAAACGAAGAAGTATAACCGTCTGTTCCACTTAAATCCATATTGCCGTCGTCCATAAAGGCATCGCTAACATATTTTTTCTTAATATCATGTATGCGTGAATAATTTACCATAATATCGGTTCCGTATCGTCCGCCTATTTTTGTTTTTTTAGGAATTTTATAGTTTATTTCAGTTTGAAAACCTATTTGTCCTGTGGGCTGAGATGAGTAGGAATAGTTGGCTAAAAGATTGTAAGTGTGTTCTTTTGATAGTGTTGGAATGTAATTGATAATATTGTTATTCACTACGGCATTACGCACTGTTCGAAAGTCGAAGTTGTCGGTACGTAGTCCCGTTAAAAATATGCCCAATCCTTTTGTAGAATAAGATGCTGTTAAGAGAAGTGCTTCTCCGTTTTTGTAAATCATGTTATTAACTGCCGAGGGGTCGTTGCACTTCCATGCATATTCGCCTTGCAGATTAAAACCTGCATAGCCAAAAGAAGCACGACCGGCAAAAGCTCCTACATTTTGAGGTAATTTGTAATCAGGGTCGTTGTCTCTTTCAAATTTGCTGATAAAACTTCCGCCGATACTACTTCTAAAGTTGGATTCGTCTATTTTTTTGAATATTTCATTGAACGAAATATTCATGTCAAAACCTCGCACCAATCCTTCGTTAATGAATAGATTGCGTTGTCTTCCATAGACTCCTGTGAGTGTAATTCCTTGATAGGGTTTAGCTTTTACTTTGACTCCTTGTGTTGCATTGTCGTAACCTAAATTTCTATTTTCGTAAGAACGATAAATCAAACCGCTTCCAAACTGTTCGTAGAAACTTCCTACTACCACTTCAAAATATTGGTGATTGTAAGCCGCATAATAATAGGGGAGTCCGCTTCCTACATAATTGATTTTCTCGAAATCAATGAGAGGGTATTCAAAATTTTCGTAACGAAAACCTGCTGAAAATCCTCCGTTGATATAATTAATGTTGGCGAAAATGTTGGCTCTTATTTTGTTTTCTAAATTTTCGGCACCGATGGTACTGTCCGGAATATAATATTGAGCGTCAAGTTGTAGATTGCCACTAATTTTACCATTGTTTAAAAAGTTGTTTTGTGCAAAAATAGCGTTACTTCCTATTGTAAATAGTAAAAGAATACAACAAATTTTTTTCATTTGGTTTTTTATTTTTCTTCTAAAATCTTTTTTACGACTTGTATGTATTCTTTTTCTACACCGGGAGCATAAGAGGTATGTTGCCAAATAATTTCCCTATTGCCGTTTAATATAAATGTATGAGGAATATCGTTTACATTTAAAATTCTTTTAAAATCTTGATTTTCATCTAATAATACTTCGTAATCCCAGTCGTTAGCATTGACAAGCGGCAATACTTTAGCACTCGAACGAGTGTCGTCTATGGAAACGGCATAAATTTTAACGCCCGTTTCGTCTTGCCAATCATCGTAAACTTCGGCAATGGATTTTAATTCTACCATGCAGGGTTTACACCATGTGGCAAAAAAGCAAATGATTATGGGTTTTCCATCATTTTGAATGTCTTTGGTGTTAAAACTTTTACCGTTAACCGTTTTTATATCTACACTTGGTAAAGGAATGGCTTTGGTTATGGATTTTTCTTGTGCATTCGTAAATATCAGTAAACTTGATAATAATACAGTGAAAATTAAATTCTTCATACCTCTATATTTTTTTAGTTGATGGTTGTATGGAACTTACATGCTTTGTAATCATCTACTTGTGTTTCAAAATTAGTCGGCATGTTCGTTTCATATAAAAAATTATTTTAAATTACAAAAGTATATTTATTTTCTGTAATAATATCAAAAACTGTGCTTTTTTTTGATTTTTTATAGTTTACAGACTGTTATAGCTGTAAATTAAACTTAAGCGCATCGGTCATATTAGAGAAATAATGGAAGTTCATCCCTTCAATGTATTTTTTGTCAATTTCATCAACATTGCTTTTATTGTCGGCAGGAAGAACGATGTCGTAAATTTCGGAACGTTTTGCAGCTAATATTTTCTCTTTAATTCCTCCTACGGGAGTTATCTTTCCTCGCAATGTAATTTCTCCTGTCATGGCGATGTTATCTCGTGGTTTAATACCGGTAAAAGTAGATACCAATGCTGTTAGCAATGTAATTCCGGCTGACGGACCGTCTTTAGGCGTTGCTCCTTCAGGAATATGAATAAAAACATCTCTATCTTTAAATATCGTTGAATCAATATTAAAAGTGTGTGCATTGGCTTTTAAATATTCATAAGCTATGGTTGCCGATTCTTTCATTACATCTCCTAAGTTGCCGGTAATTGAAAGATTGCCTTTTCCTTCCGATGTAGCTGTTTCTATAAATAAAATATCGCCTCCAACGGGTGTCCATGCCAAACCGATAGCTATTCCTACTTTACTGGTTTTTAAGTCGTTCTCTTTTTTGTAAAGCGGACTTCCTAATATTTTATTGATATGTTCTTTGTTTATATTTTTTGAATATTTGCTATTGTTAGCAATTAGAAATGCTTGGTGCCGAATAAGTTTAGCAATGGTTTTTTCAAGAAGTCTCACGCCGGCTTCTCTGGTATAGTTACTAATAATATGTTGGATGATAGTATCTGAAAAAGCAATGTGTTTTTTTGTTAATCCATGCTCTTTGATTTGACGTGGTATCAAATGTCTTTTGGCTATTTCGATTTTTTCTTCCATTAAATAGCTGTGCAAGTCAATGATTTCCATTCTGTCGACTAAAGCAGGATGTATACTATTGAGTGAGTTAGCCGTAGCTATAAACATTACTCTCGATAAATCGAAAGTAGTTTCTAAAAAGTTATCATAAAAAGTGCTGTTTTGTTCCGGGTCAAGAACTTCTAACATAGCGGAAGAAGGGTCGCCTTGATGAGTTGCTCCCGAAATTTTATCAATTTCGTCAAGAACAAAAACAGGATTTGCCGACTCGGCTTTGCGTATGCTTTGTATGATACGTCCCGGCATAGCGCCGATATAGGTTTTGCGATGTCCTCTGATTTCCGATTCGTCGTGTAATCCTCCTAATGACATACGAATATATTTTCGTCCCATTGCTCTTGCAACAGATTTTCCCAAGGAAGTTTTACCGACTCCGGGAGGACCGACAAAACACAGTATGGGAGATTTCATATCGCCTTTTAGTTTTAGCACTGCTAAGTATTCGATGATGCGGTCTTTGATTTTTTCCAATCCATAATGGTCCTCATCGAGTATTTGACGTGCTTTATCAAGGTTTATATCGGTAGTAACATACTCGTTCCAAGGTAAATCTACAAGTAGTTCTAAATAATTCAATTGTACGGTAAAATCGGGCGACATTTGGTGCATTCGCTCTAATTTTGCAATTTCTTTTTCAAACTGCTTTTTGGTATCTTCGTTCCATTTCTTTTTTTCGGCTCTGGCTTTTAAATCTTTAACAATTTGCGTAATCGTATTATCACCTAATTCGTCTTGAATGACTTTTAGTTGTTGATTTAATAGGTATTCTTTTTGTTGTTTATCCAATTCTGTTTTCGCCTTTTTTTGTATTTGTACTTTAAGCTCTTCCATCTGTAGAGACTTTATTTGCTTTTTTAAAATGGTTTTCACTTTGGTTAAAACATCTTGTGTTTCAAGAATGTTTTGTTTTTCGGAAATATCCAATTCTAAATTAGAAGCTATGAAATTCATTACAAAAGACGGATGGTCAATGTTTTTTAAAGCAAAAATAGTTTCAGGAGAAAAATGATGAGTGGAAGATAGTTTCATATATTTTTCCGTTACTTCTTTTAAAGAAGCCATCGTAGCTTTAAACTTATCGCTTTCGATAATAGTTTTATCTAAATCGTTGGTTTCATACTTGGATACTAAAGCTTTAAGATAGGGGTGAGTAGTGGTTATTTTTTCTATTTTAAACAGCCTTAATCCACGCACAATGATGGTCGTACTGCCGTCTGCCATTCGATAGGCTTTTAAAATGCTTGATAATGTGCCTATTTTATAAAGATCTTCTTCGCCGGGGTCTTGAATGTTTTCGTCTTTTTGAGTAATGACACCAATAAGGTTTTTTTGTTTATGATTGTCGTTGACTAATTCGATTGATTTTTCGCGACCCACTGTTATAGGAATAACAATACCCGGAAACATTACCGTATTGCGTAATGGAAGAATAGGGATAGTTGATGGAATTTCATATTGCTGAATTTCTTCCATTTCCATAGGATTTAATAAAGGAAATGTGTCGACGTCTTCTGATAAAATATCTTGTAATAAATTTTCTTTAATATTCCAACTTGTCATAATGCTTTTAACTTACTTTAATTTATATAGAAACCAATAACTTAAAATAATGTTCAATGGATATAAATGAATAGCCTGATAATAATGTGATTTTTTTTGATTTACAGAAAAATTATTATTATTTTTTTAAAGAAAGAGAGTGTTTTTTGTTTTCATTTTTTAGAAGAAAAAGTATTTGTAAGAAAGGGGGAGGGGATAAATAGGGTTTAAATAAAGAAAGATGTTCATTTTGAACATCTTTTAGTTGTTTTGCGGTGCGGACGGGGCTCGAACCCGCGACCCCATGCGTGACAGGCATGTATTCTAACCAAACTGAACTACCGCACCTGATTTTTATAGACTGCAAAAATATAATTTTTTTTCGATTGATTTTAAACTTTATTGAAAAAAAACATTTTTTGTTTAAAATAAAGAAAAAGAATGCTTTATAATAAAAAAGTTAATGATAGGTAGCATAAAACAGAAAAAATATTTTTTATAATAATAAAGAAGTAGCTTTTTACACATGAAAAAAGTTTATTTTTGTAAATTCAAATTTTTAATGATTAAAAAGAAAAAGGCATGCGTATAGATTTTTTAGGAGCAATAAACGAAGTTACGGGGAGTAAATTTTTAGTAACCACTCAGTCGAATATAAAAATATTGTTAGACTGCGGAATGTATCAAGGAAAAGGTTTGGATACAGATGCTATGAATAGGGATTTGGGTTTTAATATTGAAGAAATAGATGTGCTTATTTTATCGCATGCCCATATCGATCATTCGGGTTTAATTCCTTATATAGTTAAAAATGGATTTAAAGGAAAGATTTACTGTACGCATGGTACTCGCGATTTGTGTTCTATCATGCTTCCTGATTCGGGAAAAATACAAGAAACCGATGTGGTGGATTTTAATAAAAAAAGGTCCAGAATAGGATTGCCGGCTATTAGTCCTATTTATACTTCAAGAGATGCTTTTGCGAGTTTAAAGTATTTTATTAGTATGCCTAATAATTTGAAAATACAAATAGAAGATGGTGTGCAAGTGATGTTTAGCGATACGGGACATATGTTGGGAGGATCAGCCATCACTTTGTATATTACTGAAAATGGGAAAGAAACAGTTCTTACTTATACGGGCGATATAGGTAGGTACAATAAGTATTTATTGAAAGACCCTGATGTTTTTCCCCAGTCGGATTATATCATAACCGAGTCAACTTATGGTAATAGAGAGCATGAAAAAATAAATATAGCCGAAGAAAAATTAGCACAAATAGTACAGGAAACTTGTGTGCAAAACTTGGGAAAACTGTTAATTCCTTCTTTTGCAATAGGAAGAAGTCAAGAAATCATTTATATACTTAATAAATTAAAGAAAGCAAAACGACTTCCCGACGTGCCTATATTTGTTGATAGTCCTTTAGCTATTTCGGCTACTGATATTTACCGATTGCATACGGAATGTTTTAAAGACGATATTGTTGATATGATACATACCGAAAAAGATCCTTTTGGATTCGATAATTTGTTTTATGTCAGAACAAAAGAGGATTCTAAAAGACTGAATACTACCAATCGTCCTTGTGTTATTATTTCGGCATCGGGTATGATGGAAGCAGGACGTATCAAGCACCATTTGGCAAACAATATTGAAAATCGTAGAACAACAGTCTTGGTTGTCGGTTATTGTGCGCCCACTACCTTAGGACATAAAATAGCAAGTGGAGAAAAAAAGGTTTCAATTTTTGGTAATATTTACCAAGTAAATGCACAAGTACGTGAAATTGACGCATTGTCGGGGCATGGAGACTATATTGAAATGCATCGCTATTTGAGCTGTCAAGACAAATCTAAAGTGAAAAATGTGTTTTTAGTTCACGGCGAAAGAGATGTGCAGGAAGATTATAAAAACTACTTGGAATCAAATGGTTTCCCGAAAGTTAGCATACCGGTTTTTAGGGAATCTTTTCAAATATAGCATTAATTTCATAAAAATTTGTTTTTTGATGCAACAAATTTTCAAATTTTACATCACTATATATGTCGACTAACAGAAGTGTAATGGACGTAAACGATGAGGAAATAATTCAAGGTTGTATAAATAAAGACATTGAATATATGGAAATCTTGTACGAAAAATATGTTTCTAAATTGTATAATTGCGCTTTGCGTTACACCAAGAAAGTCGAAGATGCGGAAGATGTATTACAAGATGCTTTTATTCAGATATTTGAAAAGATGAAACAATACGACAGAAAAGGAACTTTTGCCGGATGGATGACAACAATCGTCATTAATCAGGCATTAATGTTGTATCGTAAAAATTTACAATATCTTAAGTATCATGCTGTTGAAAGTGAAAATGAAGAAAAAACAACTGTAGATATTAAAGATGAATCGATTGTACAAAGTGATTTTTTAACACATAAAATATTATTGGATTTAATACAAAGTTTACCCGATGGTTATCGTATGGTTTTTAATATGCACGAGTTGGAAGGATATAGTTACGAAGAAATAGCGGAACTCTTAAACTGTACGCCTTCTACTTGTCGTTCTCAACTGTTTAGGGCAAAAAAAGTATTGCAAGCCAAAATTGAAAATTTTAACAAACGAAATGAAGATTATAATAGGTTATGAAAAAATATAATGACATAGGAGATTTATTTAGAGAAAATTTTAAAGATTATTCACCAAAACCTTCGTCTAAGGTATGGGAAAATATTCATACCGAAGTGAGTAAGCATGTTAGAATTAATTATAAAAAAGTATTCTATGGAGCTGCTACCGTTGCAGTAGTAACGGGAGTAATTATTGGCGCTGTTTACTTAAAGTCTATTCAAAAGGAAGAAATAAAACATGACACTACAATCGTGAGTGTTGATGAAAAACACGCTATCCCATTTGTTGTAGAGCAACAAAAAGAACCTGTGAAAGTTCTAAAAGATAACGCTGCCGAGCAAGTGTTAGTTGTAGAAAATCAAGTAGAAAGCCAAAAAACAATCGAGCAACCCGAACCTATAATAGAAAATCAATTGCAGGTCCAAGAAGTAATTGTCTATCAAGATGAGCCTTTCATTTCGAATGACCAACAGTTGTCTGTTGTTCAAGATTTAAAAATAAATTCCAAGCATGAATCGGATGCTAAGAATGAGTTGGCAATAATTGCTGATGAAGAAACAGTTACTAAGCCTTCGTTAAAAAAAATAGTTGTCAGCAAAGACACTATAGTATGTGAGAATTCAACGATTACCTTATTTATACGTAACGCTAAAAATATAGTGTGGAGCAATGGTAACACAACGAATGATATATCGGTGAATGTATCGCAAAGTCAAATGTTTTCAGTGAGTTTTACGGATGCTAACGGAAAAGACTCTACCGTATATGTTTTTGTGCGTACTGTTCCTTGTACGGAATTAACTATACCATCGGCATTTACGCCTAATGGAGACGGATTGAATGATGAATTTAAAGTTTTTGCATCGGGAGAATTAAGCTCTTTTGAACTAATTATTTGCAATAGGAATATGAAAGAGTTGTTCCGTTCAAATTCTATCAACAAAGGTTGGGATGGAGTTTATATGAATATGGAGCAACCTCATGGATTGTATTTATATATAATCCGTTACAAAGATAATTTTAATCAACAGATTGAAAAAAGAGGCGAATTTCTATTGCTCAGAAATTAAAAAAAGTTTTATTCTTTAACGCATAAGGCTTACACTTCCATTGAGAATAAAAGTTGTTGTTTGAGATTTTGGTTTTGCCGAAACTACCCAGTAGTATACTCCTTCAGAGGCTTCTTTTCCGTTTTTCATTTTCCCGTCCCACCAAAAGTTATTGTTATTGTAGTCAGGACAATTATCTCCGCTACAGCGTCTTTCCCATACTTTATTTCCCCACTTATTGTAGATAATTAATTCGAAATCAATAAAAAAACCTACCATTTCAATAGGTTGAAAGTAGTCGTTAATTCCGTCATTATTAGGCGTAAATACATTGGGAAAACGTAAGACTTCGAGAATTAAAAGAAAATGTTCGATAAAACTTTTGCATCCGTATTCGTCTTCAATATTTAATGTTACATTTACAATTCCTGATGTAGTCGTATAAGCATGCAATGTCGGTGTAGCTTTAAAAAGTGTATCACATATTGAATCGCCATAGTTCCATATCCAACGTGTAATTTGTCCGTCAAAAAACTGTGATTGATCTATAAAAATTGCAGATTCTTGTGCTTTAATGCCTATATCATCTCTGTCTGTAATATTTGCGCCTTCTTGGTTTTGAATTGTAAAATCAGCTATCGGAGATAGCCAAACAAATACACTTACACTGTCATCATATTTTTTTATACATTGAGGATTAAAGAAAGTAAGTGTGAGAGAATAAGGGTAAATGCCTGTGGAAGTATATAAATATTTTATAGGGTTTCCTTTTGCAAATTGTCCATCGTGGAAAGACCAGTCGAGACTTGTTTCCAAACCGGAAAGGCTGTCGGCACTAAATTCGACCAAAGCAGAATCACAAGAAGAAGTGTCGATAGTTGATAGGATAATGTTCGGAAAATCAAATATATTTATGGGTTTTACAAGCATTGCCGTACATCCTCTTACAATAACTTTTAAACTGATATCGAACATGCCAGCAGTGTCATAAGTTGTGCTTCCGTCGAAACTCAAACTATCCCAGTCTTCTTTTCCATAATGCCAATAAAATAAACATTCGTTAAAAAGTGAGGGAGGATAAATGTTGGCATGTATTGTATCGGTAAGGTTTTTAAATGAAATAGGCAAATTTTGACAATAAATACTATCGGCTAAAAAATCGGGAGTAATTTTGATAGCCCAAATCGTATCGTAATAGACAAAGTTTTGTACACAGCGTACCAATTGACCGCTAAGAGAGTCGTTTACCCATTTTATTAAACGCATAGAGGGTATATAAGGTCCCGGATTTTGATATGTATAGTTAAATTCTTTTGTCGTATCGGTTGAAACCAAAGTGCTACCGTCCCCTGTAATGATTATTAAAGTATCTACATTGATAAAATTGCAAGAAAAATTCACGGTTAAAGGATAGCAACCCGACTTAGGTGTAACATTAAAATATCCGTAAGGTCCGTTTATTTTAATATAATTATCTTTTACGATAGTGTCGGTGCATCCAATGTCATCTATAATAATAAGTTGAACGCTATAGTTGCCGGCAAAAGCATAGTTGTGAGAGGGATTTTGCAGTTTAGAAGTATTGGCAACACTTATAGTGTCGCCAAAATTCCATTCCCATGATACGATAGAGTCGGCAATGGATTGGTCGTAGAAATAAGCTTGTAATTCAGGACATGCAGCATAATTTTCATTAGCGTTAAAATCGGCATGAATACGTCTTACATATATCGAATCTCGATGGATATCAATACAGCCGATATCATTGTCATAGACGGTTAATGTAATATAAACCCATTTTGATTTATCCACATTAAAAGTGTATTGAGCATTGCGGGTGATAGCAGTATCTTCTCCATTAAAATCCCAAAGGTAAGATAAAGAAAGACTAGGCATGCTACCGCTTAAATTTCTGAATATGACAGTTTCTTTATTACATATAGTGGGAGCGGATTTAGAAAAATATGCTCTTATATCATGTACTGTAATTTTATCTAAAAGCACTTGCGTGCTATCGCATCCTTTTTCATTGATTATCCGTAAACTAACATCGTATCTTCCTCCGTTTTCGTATACAAATTGCGGGCTGATTGTCGTGTCGGTTTTCCCTGCCGAAGTCCAAAAATATTTTTCAATAAAAAGATTGTTGAAAGGTGACGGAGTGTACGATAAGTTAGTGAATCGGACAGTGTCATTTACACATACCGGTGAAGGTACATAACAATCGGGAACGGAACGAGGATATACGGGTATACGTAGGGTATCTAATCTTAAGTCGTTAAAGTCATAATATTTTTCCATTACCATTGCATCGGCAGTATCTTCGTCTTTGTATCGACCGCAAGCAATGGTGTCGGCATTGTATAAATAAGCGTAATACACTCCATAGTCGGGAAAGTAAAAAGGCATAGGGGTGCGTATGCTTACATCTTTGTTGTGTGTAGAGTCGTATGTATTTATAGTATTGATAATTACTGTGTCTAATAAATAAAATGAAGGGTTTAAGCTGTCAACTATTCGTAGTCCCCAAGTCGTAAGTTGGCTTGTGCAATTAGTAGAATCCCAAAAATAAACGATATTGTCCTGACATATTTCATCTATTAAAACAGAGTCTTTGTCGGTAACTCTTAATCGCATATCTGCAACAGAAATGCGAATCAAAAAGGTTATTGTATCTTCGCAATAACCGCATGCATTATAAATAGTCGTACTGTCATTGACGGCTACCATTGAGACATAGATATCACCGTTTTTCTTTTTTAAATAAGGTCCATATTTGTATTGGTAAACCGGATTTTTCAAAGAACTGGTATCGCCTTTAAAATCGGAACCTCCAATAGCTGTTGAATCGTAATCATTGCCGAAATTCCAGCGGAATAGATTGGCAGCTACTGATCTATTAATGCTATCGGGTAATCTGGGCATACTATTACAATAAGGATGCCTGTAAGGATCGTATTTTTTACTTAAATAGGGGCGTGCAAGAGAGTCAACGTAAGCAATAGGAGGACATACGTAAGCATCTATGGGTTTGGTTATAGGATCGCTCGGACAATAATAATGGTAGCATACTAAAGTTGCACTTGTTACTGATCCCGTATCTTTTTTAAAAGACAAATAATTATTGTTATTGTAAAAAAGTGTTGAAACTATTTCCCCATTATTACGAAACCATATCCAGTTATTGGCAGATGCGTCTCCGATTAAGTTGTTGTTGCTATCTAAACTATCGTAGGCATAAACAGGCATACTAAACTGACTTTTGCATTCTTTTGTAGGCGTAGATGTCCAGCTACATAGAGGTTTAGCTCCTAATACGATTGATGTCGTAGTTTCTGCAATGCACCCTTGTTTATTTGTAACGATTGTTCTTATGTTGAATACACCTGTGTCGTAGTAGGTGTGATTAATAGAAGGATTACTTGTAATAGATGTATCGTTATTACTCCATATCCAAACATAATTCTCGATGGGAGATTTATATGCATACTTCCCTATTTCTCTAACAGTAGCTTCAATTTTCATAGGTGCGCATCCACCTGGGAATGAATCTATATCGGAAGCTACCATAAAAGGTGTAATGAGAATTTTTTGTTCTACAGGTGGTAATTTGCATCCGTAGGGAGTTGTGATAAATGCTCTGCAAATCCACTCTCCATAATGCCCGTAAACATAATTGGCTGAATCACCGGTAATTAAATGAGAATTATCGCCTTTCACATCCCATATTGTTTGTTCTAATCCGAAGTCATCCGATGAAGGATAGACTGTTTGATTGATAAAGTTTATTCGTGCATTCGTATCGCAATGCAAGGTGTCGTAAATGCTTATTGTCGGAGTAACGGAATCATAAATCGTAACATAGTTAGTCTTAATAACAGTATCTTTGCATCCCAGAATACTAGTAGCATATAAGCTAACGGTATATTTTCCCGCTTGCGTATAAGTGTGATTTGCTTTTGAACCTATACCGGAAAATCCGTCTCCATAAGCCCAAATATAGTTAATTCCGTGTAAACCGTAAAATGTTATTTCTTTACTTGTACTGCATATAATGCTGTCGGAAACGGTAAAATCGGCTTTAAAAATATGAATGGAAATATAATTTGACTTTGTTAATGTATCTTTACAGCCTTTATCGCTGGTAACTATTAAAGTAACATCATGATTGCCGCTTCCAAACGATTTACTGGGAGCGTTTGATGAAGAAGTCGTTCCATCACCGAATATCCATAGGCTATTTGTATAATTCGATGAATTATTGGTGAAAGTAATGTGTTTTGTTTCACTAACATTTTGAATGCAAAACACAGAGTCGGCGACAAAATCGGCAGTGGGATTAGCATAAATTGTAATAAAAGACGGCTTTTCTGTTTTTGTAGCACATCCCATTTGATTATAGGCTGTTAATGATACTTTATATGTTCCCGCATTATGGTATTGGTAAGTCGGTTGATTTTGTGTTGAAGTTCCTCCATCTCCAAAATCCCATAATAGATTTTTTACGTTTGCTCCTCCGGGTAGTATCGTATCATAAAAAACGATGTTTTGATATTGACAAACAGCGCTATTGCTGGATGAAAAATTGACATAAGGACCTGTGGATGCCGTAATATAATTATTAATGGTTTTAGATTGTACGCTACTGTCTGCATAGGTTACTCTTAGTGTTACACTGTACGTTCCTTGATGTTGATATATATACGTAGGATTTTGTTTGTAAATATAGGACGACCCATCGCCCATATCCCATTCCCAAGCAATGGGATTGCCGGTAGATAAGTCGGTGAATGACACCTGCATAGGGATGCAGCCTATTGTAGTGTCTGCCATAAAATTAGGTGTTTGTGCATAGGATATTCGATGGAAAAAGAGGGATAGAATAAGCAAAAAATACAATACTTGATGCTTACCATACTTTTTTTGACAATCTATGCGATGGAATACACCCATAATAGTATAATTTTTTTGCAAATGTATATGTTTTTTTAATATAAATTCACTTTTTGGAAAATATTTTTATTGGGTGGCAATGATGTTTATTAAATTATTAATTTGATTTTTATTTTCCGAATCGATAACAATATCCTGCCTTTATCATTCCTTGGGTACCAAAACCAATCTCAAAATTTCCGGCATTTTTGTTACCGACACTGATACCTAGTAGGGTTAAATGCATAGAAGGTACGGTACAGAAATTACTTTTCTTAATTCCTGTTATCATATAGATATCCTCATAATAAAATGTGGCACCGAAATAAATTGCACTGTATAAAGACAGTTTTTCGAAATGTTTATAAGTAAAACGATAACCGACTTGTGTTACTAAATAATTGTCAATAAAGGTGTTAGTTCTAAGCCAATTTCTGTTGATTGTTTTTCTGCACGCCCATGAAGCGGTAAATCCTAACGCATGTCGGGAAGTAAAATTATATTTGTATTCCAATGAAAATGTTCCGATAAGGTAGGTTTTAACATATTGACTATCTTCTTGTTCTATATAAGAATAATGATATCCGAAGATTTCTTCATTTCCAAGACCTGAAAATGGTTCATATTTAGAAAGGATACCAATTGTAGGAAAAGCTCCCACAGAAATACCGATTTTATGTTTGAAATAATCTTTTGAAGTAGGCTGTGTTTCTTCCTGAGCTGTCAAAGAAGAAAGAATCAGCAAAAATAAAAAACAAAGAGCCAATTTTTTCATACGCTTATATTTTTTAGTTGATGGTTGTTCGGTTTTTCTATGTATTAAGGTTTATTTAATTTTTATTAGATTTTGGGTGTTTTCTTACATTATAAAAGTGTGTATTTTATATTATATTTATTTCTATCTATATAACTTTATCGTATCAAATTGAATATTTTGCTTAGCATTGTGAATCATTTCAACAGGTATTACTACATCGGGACATCCTTCTGACGACCAAAAACAATCATTGTAAAAGAAAAATCCATGATGGTCAGGATTAAAAAAATAGTTAATAGGATAATAGCCATAAAGATATCTTATAAAACGAAGTCTATAATATCCATTTGAATCGGTATAAAAATATTCTTTAGGTCCGGTTGGAGACATAAACCCTGAATTTTTATCACTAATATTGGTCTCTAAAATTATTTCAAGTCCTTTAACGGGAAGATTAGTATCTCTATAATAAACATAGCCTTCGCCGTAAACATCATAATAATAGATTTTGTGATAATAATCTTCTTGTACGCAAGTTGTAAAAATCACAGCGGTTAAAAGTAATAGAAAGAAAAAGAAGGATTTACTGACAAGTTTTGGTAGTTGCTTTAGTGTTTTCATAATTCAATAGAATTGAATATTTATACTGTTGTTATTTATTTTTCTTTGGATGATTTTTTTGCAAATGTATATATTTTTAGTTTAAGTTTGTTTGATAATTAATTGATTTTGACAAATTTTGACACTAATTTTCCTTTTTTACTTGAAAAAACAAGTGTATAAACACCTTGTGCAAAAGGCGCAACATTTACTTTTGTAGTATTGTCATCTATTGTTTTGCGGTAAACCGTATGACCAATTATGTCAAGAATAAGAATTTCTCCCGAAATATCTGTTAGATTATCAATGCTTAAACTTATATAATCATTTGCCGGATTAGGGAATATTTGTATTTTATTGTATTCATATTCTCTAATAGGATTTAAAGCATCTTTTTTATATATATGAGAACCAACATCTTCTATAGAAAATCCATAATCGTTAGTTAAAAAGTCAAATGAAAAAGGAGTCAAATTTTGTTGGTCAAATTGAAAATCCTCACAATAATTAATTCCTATAAAAGGCATAGAGTAAAAGTTGCTTACAGTATTATCCCAATTGCTAAAATACAAATTACAACTATCAATAATATCCATATTAACAATTGGATAATACAATTCAATTATTTTATTCCAAGTTTTTCCATAGTCTTCTGTTTTATAAATTCCTTCATCGTTTGCACTCATAAGACAATAACCAGTTTTAGGATTGATAAATTTGACATTATAAATTCCATAATAATATAAATCTTTAGTGTTTTTTTGAATTGTATCAAACGTTAATCCTCCATTTTGTGTCTTTAAGATAAAATTTCCAAATTGACTATTGATAGTTATATATCCTGTATCATTATTTAAAAAACAAACGGAAGATATTACGGAATTATAGTTTGTGTCTATTAACCAATTTCTTCCTCCATCATTTGTTTTTATTAGTATACCTTTATTGTCATATAAGTGATACGGGCACACTCCATTTCCACCTACTATCCATCCCGTATCTTGATTAATAAAACTCATGCTTAATAAATTCAAAGAAGTGGAAATACTAATATTAGTCCATGTCAAACCGCTATTTTCGGTTCTTAATATAGCACCTTTATCTCCACATATATATCCGACAAAATCATCTAAAAACATTATTTTATTCAAATGATTTTTTGTAGTAGAAAACACTGTATCCCAATTGTTTCCACCATTAGTTGTTCTAATCACATATCCGTTTGCACCTACTGCAATTACTGTATCTTTATTTACACAATAAATATCAACTAAATGATATCTCGGAACAAAAGGCAATAAATGCCAGTCTGTATGTTGAGCGTTAAGAGATAATCCTGTACTACATAAGAATAAAGCAATGATACAATGGATTTTTTTTTGTTGAAGTCTTGTTTTATATGATAAATTGAATTTCATAGTGTTGTTTTTTTGATTTTGATTTCGTGTATGTGCGTTCATAATTCAATTGGAGTTAAAACTTACATTATTGTTAAGTATTTTTTTGCAAACGTATACATTTTTTTAATATAAATTCACTTTTTTGAAAAGATTTTTTATTTATATATGGCATTGCATTCAAACATTGGATTAAATAGTGTATTTTTGCAACAATACTTATTGTCCTTATTGTACGAATATAATATGAAGAGAAAAAGACAGACACAGAAAGTTCACTATTTTAAGCGATGGACACGAAAACGATATGCTATTTTTAGTTCTATGCGTAAAGTGATAGTAATTAGCGTAATAAGTTTTACTTGTTCATTTTTATTGAGGGCTTATACCGGTTTAGCGCAGCAAAATAGAGATTCGACTCTTAAAATAATTCAACTCAAAGAAATCAATATTTTTGCTGAAGAGGATTTGCCAAGCGATGTGTTACAGTCTAATTTACTGCAAAATGCGATTAGTAAAAAGGAAATAGAGTCTGTTCCTGCTCGTTCGTTCAATGAATTATTAAAGCAGCTTCCGGGATTGGATGTAAGGCAGCGTGGGGGGAATGGTGTTCAGGCTGATATAAGTATAAGAGGGGGCAATTTCGACCAAACACTTTTGTTGTTAAACGGAATTAATGTTACGGATCCGCAGACGGGACATTATACACTCAATCTTCCTCTTCATAACGATATTATTCACAACATAGAAATCTATAAAAATACGGGAGCATTACTTTATGGTGCTTCTTCGTTTACCGGGATTATCAATGTGATAACTCAGCCCGATACCGTTAATAATGTGAATTTTCATTTAATAGGTGGAATGTATGAGACTTTCGGGCTAAGTACCTATATGAGTTTACATACAAAAAATACCGGTCATTTGATTGCCGCCGACTACAAGCAATCGGCAGGATATAGGGAAAACACCGATTTTAAAATTTATAATGCATATTATCAATTGATTGGAAGGTTTAAAAAAGGACAGTTGGAATTTCAAACAGGATTAAACGACAAAGCATACGGTGCCAATAGTTTTTATTCTTTGAAGTTTCCTAATCAATTTGAACACACACAGACATTGATAAGTAGCGTTCGCTGGAAAAATAAGGGATTGGTTAAATGGGTTCCTGCTTTGTATTATAGATTGAATTATGATTGCTTTGAATTAGTTAGAAATCAAGAAAAGTCAAAAAATAATTACCATACCAATCAGGTGGTCGGATTTAACTTTATCAATATGTTTGCTACAAAAATAGGGAAAACCGGCTTTAGCTTTGATTATCGGATAGAGGATATTGTAAGCACTAGCTTGGGAAACCTAATGAAGCAAGAAAAACCAAGTCGCACAGAAGGAATCAGTTACCGCTACGGAAAAACACGTCAAATAGCGGCTTTGTCGGCAGGACAATCGTTACTGACTAAAAATATTGTATTTAAAGTGAGCATTTTAGGACAATATTATGTGATTGAAAAAAACTTTTATCTTTTACCGGCATCCGATTTTTTATGGTGTTTGAAAACATTGAAAAACAAAGAAGATAGGATTAATATTACATTGTTTGCTTCTGCAGGTAGAGGTGTGCGTACGCCTACTTTTACCGATTTGTATTATCGCACGGGCGATATTGTAGGCAATCCAAACTTAAAACCCGAACAGACTGTAAACGTAGAAATAGGGACAACGTTAAATGTCAAACAATTGGATAAAAGCAACTATCTTACATGTAAAGCAAATGTATTTTTTCGTTGGGGTAGGGGGATGATAGATTATATTAAGAAAGAAAACGATAGTATGTGGCAATCGGTCAATCATACCGATGTGTTTTTTATTGGAAATGAATTTACACTCAATTTTTATCCGTCTGTCATTATGCGAAATGACTTTTTACAATCCATTGCTTTGTATTATACTTATTTGTATTCCGATAAAGAGTCGGAAGGGTATATTTCGCGTTATGTATTAGACCATTTGACTCATAAACTGTCCTTGCAATTATCGCATCGTATTTATAAAGAATGGGCTGTTTCTTACGCATTTTCTTATAATGTGAGAAAAGGAGAATATGTGTCTTACACTCAAAATACAGCCGGCGGAATACGGAAAAAATACCCGCCTTTTTCTCTTTTAGATATTAGAATGCACTATCGTTATCGCAATTTTTATGTATATGTAGAAGCTAATAATGTGTTGAATGTTCGTTATTTTGATATCGGAGGATTGGAGCAGGCAGGCATTTGGGTTACCGCCGGTGTGAAGTATAAGTTTGTTTTTGATAAAAAACAATAGTCTTATGCTTATGAAACAATATATAAACCATCTTCTTTGATAGTTATATGTTGTTTTTTATATAAATCTCCGACTGCTTTTTTGAATGTTTTTTTACTAACCCCAAAAGTAGCATTGATAATTTCGGATGAAGATTTGTCGGTTATATTTAAGTAGCCATTGTTGTTCCGTATGGTTTCGAGTAGTATCGGAGCAAAATCTATTACTTGACTGTATCCTGTTTTATAGAGAGAAACATCAATTTTATTATCCGTTCTTATTTGTTTGATATAGGCTTGCATTTTATCACCCATGTTGAGAGGTTTAAAAACTTCATTTTTATACACTATTCCATCGTAACTTTGATTGATAATCACCTTATAACCCAAGTCTGTTTTTTTGTAAATAAGAATTTCTACTTTTTCCTTTTCTTTGAACGGTGGAGGAGTTGTGGAAAAAAATTTTTCTATTTTTGTGGTAGCAGCAATGCGTTGTGTTTGATTGTCTTGATAAATATACACCCCAATGAATTGTCCTTCTTTTAAAGGTGTTTTTTGTTCTCGAAACGGAACAAGCAGGTCTTTTGCTAAGCCCCAATTCAGGAAAGCACCCACTTTATTGACTGCCACTACTTGTAAATAAGCAAATTCTCCTAATTGAGCATACGGTGTTTCAGTTGTAGCTATCAATTTATCGTCGGAATCGAAGTAAATGAAAGCACGTATACTATCGCCTATTCGAGTGTTTTCAGGAATGTATCGGGTAGGCATAAGAATTTCTCCTTTGTCTTTTCCGTCAAGATAAAGTCCGAAAGAGAGCTGTTTAATTACTTTTAAGGTGTTAAATTTTCCAATTGCAAGCATACTGTCATTATTTTCATTAGTTAGTGACCCCAGTAGGATTCAAACCTACAACCGTCTGATCCGAAGTCAGATACTCTATTCAGTTGAGCTATGGGGCCCCTTTTAGAATAAGAAAAACTTGTCGAAAGAGGACAAGTTTTATGGTGATCCCGACAGGATTCAAACCTGTAACCTTCTGATCCGTAGTCAGATGCTCTATTCAGTTAAGCTACGGGACCTTTATTTTAAGAGTTGTGCAAAAATAACATTTTTTTTGTTCAATCCTTGAGTGTTTTGCTAAAAAATTATTATTAATGCACATTCACACGTTTATTATTTTTTTAATTTAAGTTCGCATAGAACTTACATGCTTTATAATCATCTATTTGTGTGTTGAAATTAGTTTAGCAATGATAAATAGACAGCTTTATTTATTTAGCATAATTAACAGCTCTTGTTTCTCTAACGACGGTTATTTTTATTTGTCCCGGATACGTCATTTCATTTTGAATTTTCTTCGATAAATCCAATGACAATTGAGTTGTTTGTTCGTCGTTGAGCTTGTCGGAACCTACAATAACGCGTAATTCTCTTCCTGCTTGAATAGCGTATGTTTTTGTTACCCCTTCGTACGATAAGGCTAATTCTTCCAAATCTTTTAAACGTTTGATATAGGATTCCACTACTTCGCGTCTTGCTCCGGGACGTGCTCCTGAAATGGCATCACAAATTTGCACGATAGGTGTAATTAAATAAAGCATTTCTGTTTCATCGTGGTGAGCTGCAATAGCATTGACGACTTCGGGTTTTTCTTTGTATTTTTCGGCTAAAGATGCACCTAATTGTGCGTGTGGCGTATCAGGTTCGTTATCAGGAACTTTTCCTATGTCGTGTAATAAGCCTGCACGTTTGGCTAATTTGGCATTTAGTCCAAGTTCGGCTGCCATAATAGCGCTGAGGTTGGCTACTTCTTTTGAATGTTGCAGCAAGTTTTGTCCGTAAGAAGAACGGTATTTCATTTTTCCTATTAGTCTCACTAATTCGTGATGCATGCCGTGAATACCTAAATCTACGGTAGTTCGTTTTCCTGTTTCTATGATTTCTTGTTCTACTTGTCGTTTGGTTTTAGAAATAACTTCTTCGATGCGAGCCGGGTGTATTCGTCCGTCGGTAACTAATTTGTTGAGCGATAAACGAGCCACCTCTCTTCTGACGGGGTCGAAGCTGGATAATATAATAGCGTCCGGCGAATCGTCAATAATGATGTCAACGCCGGTTAAAGATTCTAAAGTACGTATGTTTCTTCCTTCACGTCCAATAATTCGTCCTTTTACTTCTTCGTTTTCGATATTGAAAACAGAAACCGAATTCTCGTGCGTATGCTCTACTGCAGTGCGTTGTATTGTTTTGATGAGGATTTTTTTTGCTTCCAAATTGGCGGTTGTTTTGGCTTCTTCCACAATGTCTTTCATCATTACGGTAACGTCTAATTTAGCTTCTTCTTTCAACAATTCAATGAGTTCTTTTTTAGCTTCTTCTTTCGATAAGCTTGCAATAGTCTCTAATTGTTCTAATTGTTGATTGATAAGTTTATTTAATTCGGCTTGTTTTTTCGTGCAAACTTCTATTTGTTGATTAGCAATTTGTTGTTGCTGATTAACTTCGTTTTGTTTACGTTGAAAAGCTTCTTGTTTTTGAGAAAAGCTTGCTTCTTTTTGTTTTATACGGTTCTCGGCATTGGCTATTTCTCTATTTTTTTCGTTTACCAATTTGTCATGTTCTGATTTTAATTGGAAATACTTTTCCTTAGCTTGCAGAATTCTTTCTTTTTTAATAAGTTCTGCTTCTTCCACTTTTTCTTTTAATATTTGTGCGTTTTTCTTTTCTATCGCTTTTTTTAGCATAAAATGAGCTAGCGCAAAACCTAAGGCAGCACAAAAAATTCCTGTTAAGATATAATATAATGTCATAATGTGTTAAATATTTTATTTAATTGTTTATAAAAAAAAAGTCCCGCAAAAATCATATTAGGCTTAATTAAACTCCGATGTAATTAAGCTTATGAGCAGCCACAATTCCTCAAGTACACGATTGCAATGCAACCCACTTTACTAATTATGAGCTACCCAACAATTTTGTAACTGTTGAGTTTAACAAACGAATCTGATTTTGTGCGGGACAAATCTATAGTCTAATTATTATTTCAAAGAACATTTTTACTCTTCGTTTTCCATTTCTGTTAAAACATTCTGTAAAACGTTATGTAAATTTTTTAAGTTATTTTTTAAGTCGTTGTCAATATAATGTTGTTTTTCTGTTAAATATGTTTCTTTTATAGCAAAATTTATTAAAGCATATCCCATTAAAGTAAACCTATCGGTTATTTGTTTTGCAGATAAAGATTTGATATATTGTGATATTTTATTTTCTGCTTTTCTATATAATTCTTCTTGCTCAGGCAATATGGATAATTTAAAAGGCTGCTGAGCAATATATAGTGTGATAGATTTTCTTTCTTTTCCCATTATTATTCGTTTAACAAGCAGATGCATTTATCAATTTCCCGCACCAACTCATTTATTTTTAACTTCACATCGGTATTGCTTGATTTTGTTGCTAATTCCTCTGAAAGTTTGAGCTTAACTATCTGCTCTGCTTGATGTTTTATTTTTATTTCTAAGTGTTCAATTAATTGACGTTGTTCTTTATTTTTTATTTTATATTCTTTATTTTTTCTTTTTAATTCTTTATTTTTTTCTATTAATTGCAAGATTTTACTTTCTAACTCTAAACTTAAAATCTTTAATTCTTGCATATTAATAATATTATTACCTATTATTTTCTTTATTGCAAAGATATATTTATTTTTACAAAAAAACAAAGAAAAATTTTATTTATTATAAAAATACCAAAAAGAGCTTCGTTGTTAAAATTTTTTTCAAAAACAAATAATTATATTTAAAAAAAATCGTTTGAAAAGTATTAAATTCATGGATGTAATTTTGAAAAAAGCGGTATTTTTTATTTTTATATTGGCTGTTTTTTCTGCTAATGCTCAAAAAGTCGGCTTAGTATTAAGCGGTGGCGGAGCGAAAGGTTTGGCACATATTGGTGCCATAAGGGCATTGGAAGAAAAAGGTATTCCTATTGATTATATTGCCGGGACATCTATTGGAGCTATTGTTGGAGGCTTATATGCAGCAGGTTACTCTACTGAAGAAATGGAAGCGATTTTTTGTAATCCTGAATTTGATAATATCCTTACGGGAAAAATGGAAGGAGACTATTATTTTTTCTTTAAACAACAAGAAGTGAATTCCACATGGTTGCAGTTGAAATTTGATATGGATTCGGCAATTTTTCTTCCTTCTCTGACTTTTAATATTGTTTCGCCACATCAAATGGATTTTGCTTTTATGGAATATTTTTCAAAATCGGATTATATTTCCAAAAATAATTTCGATAGTCTCTTTATTCCTTTTCGTTGTATTGTAACCGATGCTACTAATGGCAAAGAAGTGGTGGTAGACAAGGGTCCGCTAAAAGATGCAGTAAGAGCTTCGATGACTTATCCTATTTATTTTAATCCTATACGGATTGATAGTAATTTAGTGTATGATGGAGGCATTGTGAATAATTTTCCTTTAGATGTGATGTGTAATGATTTTGACATAGACTATATTATAGGTGTAACGGTAACAAAACCGAAAAAAGAATCAACGGAAGATAATATTATAACTACACTTATCAATATCATGGTGCAAAAGGAGCATAGTACTATTCCATGTAAAACAGGAATTATTGTCAGACCTAATGTCCCTGATTTAGCGCTTACGGACTTTAAAGAAGGAGGGAAAACAATTGAAATTGGGTATCAAACGATGCTCGATAGTTTGTCATTGTTTGAAGATAAAATAAGTAGAAGATTGCCTATCGATACCGTAGCAAGCAGACGTCAAGAATATAGAAAAAAAGCAAAAGAAATATTAATTGGTTCGGTAAAAGTAATGGGATTAAATCCTTCCCAATCCATATTTATTGAAAACATAATTTTAGAAAAAAATGAGATTATTACTTTGGAAGAATTAAAAGTGAGGTATTTCAGATTAGTGGTAGAGGATAAGATTGAAAATATTTATCCTTATTTGGTCTATGATTCCATAGCAAACTATTATGAGATTATTCTTCATGCTACTCCCGTAAAACCGTTTCAGGCTAATTTTGGAGGATATGTTTCAGCAAATGCCTATTCTACATTTTTTTTGCAACTGCAATATAAATATTTAGGATTACAATCTATTACTGCGGCTGTAGATGCCTATTTCGGAAGATTTTATAACTCGGTCGTTCTTTCGACACGTTTGGATTATTTAAAAAAGCCAACTTTTTTCCAACACATAAAAACAGGATACAATCGCTGGAATTATTTTAATACGTATCGCTCTTTTGTCGGAAGCGAAACGCCCTCTTATTTAATTCATGAAGAAACATTTTTTGATTATAACATAGCATTTCCTACTGCTAATAAATCTAAAATCTATGGGGGATTTACCATTATGCATGTAAAAGATAGATATTATCAAAGTAATGTTTATTTAAAAGAAGACGTGTACGATAATAATCGATTTAATGGAATATCACCTTTTATAGTTTACGAATACAATACTTCCGATTATAAATATTTTTCAACGGAAGGTTTGCATTTAAAAGTAAAATTGAATTATTTTGAAGGCAGTGAGATTAATGTTCCCGGTAGCACATCTATTGTAACAGAGTCGTCTATTGAAAATCATAATTGGTTTGCTATGAGTTGTTTTTTACACAAGGCTTTTCCATTAGGGAAATGGTATAGCTTGGGTATAGTGGCACATGCTACTTATTCCAATCTACCTCTTTTTAAAAGTTATAATGCTACAAAATTGCGTTCTCAGTTTTTTGCTCCGACACATGAAAGTAATATTGCTTATTTGCCGGCTTTCAGAGACCCGTGTTTTATTGCAGGAGGTTTAAGCAATACGTTTAAAATATATAAAAAAATGCAGCTGAGGTTAGAAGGGTATTATTATCAATCGATTATCTCTATAGTGAAAAATGCAGATTATACACCTTCTTATAGTCAATTCTTTAAACGATATAGTATTATGGCTTACGCTTCTTTGGCTTATACTACAAAATTAGGACCTATTAGTTTAAATCTGTCATGGTATTCGCATAATGATCCTAATTTTATGTTTAATTTGAGTTTTGGGTATTTACTATTCAATAATAAAATATTTTAAAATATGGTTTATGAAAAATAATAAAATCTTCTTTATCATACTAATACTTTGTTTTTTATTGCAACATACTTTGTATGCTCAACCGCATCGAATAGCCAACTTTAATCCTAATAAAACATGGGCGGATTCTGTTGTGAAAACTTTAACATTGGATGAAAAAATAGCACAATTAATGATTGTGCGAGCATTTTCAAATAAAGATTCTATTTACAATAGAAGTTTGATTGATAGTGTTAAAAAATATCAAGTGGGAGGTGTTTGTTTTTTTCAAGGAGGAATTGTAAGACAGGCTTTAATTACTAATGAGTTGCAGAAAGTTAGTAAAATACCTATGATGGTTTCTATCGATGCCGAATATGGTTTAGCTATGCGATTGGATAGTGTGATGTTGTTCCCAAGACAAATGGCTATGGGAGCAACTTATGATACGGCAACTATTTACCGTATGGGAAAGGAAATAGCACGACAATGCAAACGTATGGGAATTCATGTGAATTATGCTTCTTGCATAGACGTAAATTGCAACTCTCGTAATCCTGTGATTAATAGTCGTTCGTTTGGAGCAAATCCTCAGTTAGTTGCCGATTGCGGTATTGCCTACATGAAAGGCATGCAAGAAAATGGTGTAATGCCTACAGCTAAACATTTTCCGGGACATGGAGATACGGATGCCGATTCTCATTTCAGCTTGCCTACGATTAAACATAATCGGCAACGTTTAGATTCTATTGAGTTATATCCTTTTATAAAAGCAATACAAGCCGGTATAGACGGTGTCATGGTAGGGCATTTGAATGTGCCAACATTGGATACTTCCGTACGCTCCATATCTTCTACTTCTAAACCAATCATTACCGATTTATTAATAGATTCGATGAATTTTAATGGTATAATTATTACAGATGGATTAGAAATGAAGGGAATAGCTAAATATTATGCTCCCGGAGATATGGAGGTAATGACATTATTAGCAGGCAACGATTTGCTGTTATTACCTACCTCGGCTTATATTGTGATTCAAAAAATAAAAGAAGCCATTGATAAAGGAATATTAACGGAAGAAGATATTGATAGAAAGTGTCTTAAAATGTTGAAAGCAAAAGAAAAATACGTTCTTTCTAATTGCAATGAGATAGATGTTCGGCATTTGTATGAAGATATTAATACACAAGAAACGGAAGATATTATTAATGTACTAACAAGAAAATCACTGACTTTACTGAAAAATGACGACCATATAATTCCATTTCAGAATATTCCGGCACAACCGTTGTTGCATCTGCGAATTGATAATGGGGGAATGGCTACATTAGAGACAACTTTATCAAACTACCTTCCTATGAAAACCGTACGCATTACACAAAATGACTTAAAAAAGAACAGTGTTGAAATGCAAAACATAGCTGATTCAGGTCAAATTCTGTTAGTGAGTTTGCATACTACGACACAATATCCTATTGGTAATTATGGTCTTACTCAAGAAGTTATATCGTTTTTAGATAGTTTGAGTAAGAGAAATAAAATCATTTTTGTTGTAATGGGAAATCCTTATGTGTTGAATTATTTGCCGTTTTCAAGAAATTTTTCTGTAGTATTGGTAGCTTATCATCCGGTTCATGCTGCCGAGAAAGCGGTAGGAGAGGCTTTGTGCGGACTTTTTCCAATAACGGGAAAATTGCCTATAGATTTAAATAATTATGTCTATGCTACAGGTGTTTGTTCCAAAGAACAAAACATAACTAAGGTAAACTTTTCCGGCATTGATTCTTTAGCACAGTTAGGAATTTCCGAAAATGCTTATCCCGGCTGTCGTATTTTAATAGCACATAAAGGAGAAGTTATTTATAATAAATCTTTCGGAAAACATACTTATGAAGGCGATAGACAGGTGAGCATCAATGATGTATATGATTTGGCTTCTATAACAAAAGCAGCTGCTACTACCTTGGCAATCATGAAATTGGTAGAAGAAGATAAAATAGATATACATGATAAATTATCCGACTATTTACCTTATTTAAATAAAACGGATAAAGAAGATATTACTATAGCTGAAGTGTTAACGCATACTTCAGGACTAAGTGCATGGATACCGTTTTATAAAAAAACATTTTCTATAATAGACAGTAGTTGGAACCCTGATGTTTATAGTAAAACACCTAATGCCACATACAGCGTGAAAGTTTGTAAGGATATGTATATGAACAATCAATATATTGATAGTGTTTATTATTATTTAGTAACAGCTCCCTTGAAAGACAATAAGCATTATGAATACAGTGATATTGGATTTTATTTCTTAGCCGATTTGATACATAAAGTTACGAACACAACTTTGGATACTTATGTGAATGATAATTTTTATCAACCTATGGGTTTAAAGCACATATTATTTAATCCTTCCGATAAAATATTATCGCATTATCTCGTTCCGACAGAACGGGATATGGTTTTTAGAAAACAGTTAGTACAAGGTTATGTGCATGATGAAGGAGCAGCTATGCTGGGAGGTGTTTCCGGTCATGCCGGTTTGTTTGCTACGGCTGACGATTTGTATGTTGTTTTACAGATGCTGTTAAACAAAGGAGAATACAATGGAATACATTATTTGCAGCCACACACAATCAAGAAATTCACCTCCTATTATTCGAGTAAGACACGTAGAGGATTGGGATTTGACAAGCCATTGCATGGGAATAAAAAAGGACCTCATTGTGGCGTATATGTTTCTTCGCAAAGTTACGGACATAGTGGATTTACGGGAACTTTTTTTTGGGTAGACCCTAAGTATGATTTGATTTATATTTTTCTTTCAAATAGGATATATCCGAATGCCGACAATAAAAAATTGGCGCAGTTAAATATTCGTACTAATATACAAGACCTTATTTATCAGTATGTAGAAATAATAGAAGAAGAATGAAAATTAAACTGATTTTTGTAGGAAAAACGGATGAAAAACATGTAAAAGATATTTGTTCGTTTTATTTTAATAAAATAGCGCATTACATAAAAATAGAAATAATAGAAATTTCCGCTTTAAAACAAACGAAAAATTTAAGTGTTAAAGAACAAAAACAAAAAGAAACCGCATTGATTCTAAAATATATTCAACTTTCCGATAAAGTTATTTTGTTAGATGAAAAAGGAAAAACATATACTTCTGTGCAGTTTTCGAACTTTATTCAAACGCAAATGAACACTTCACTCAAACAACTTGTGTTTGTAATAGGAGGAGCTTATGGCTTTTCAGATGAAATGTATCAACGAGCCGATAGCTTATTGTCTCTCTCTAAAATGACGCTGACACATCAAATGGTACGTATAGTATTTTTAGAGCAGGTTTATAGAGCTTTTACCATTCTAAATAACGAACCTTATCATCATTGTTAAGAAAAAACAAAAATTTCTCATAAATGAAAAAACCTTTCAATTTTTTATGTATTTTTGCACAATCATTAAAATAATAATAACATAAAATAAATTTAAAATGAAAAAGATATTTATATTTTCAACATTTGTACTATTTTTTGCTTTTGGTCATGCCCAAGTGTCGAAATTAGACGGAAATTTTGAATGGGCTGGAATTACTACTCAAGGCTGGAAAGTAGTAGACGTAAAACCTACTTTTCAAGGAGGATATGCTATTAATAAAACTTGGGGAATCGGTTTAGTAGGAACACCTATGTATAATAATACATCTACACCTTCCTTTACTCTACCTCCGGATGGAGATCCTAACAATAAGAAAAACGGAGCTTTTTATAATGGAGGTGGAAACTCAACTGACTCGTGGCTAATATCGCCCAAAGTGGAAAATATAGAAGAAGGGGATTATTTGTGTTTTTGGATTGACAATTCGATAGGAGGACCTAACTATAATTTAGATGTATTAATATCAACAACTGATGATAAAGTAGAATCATTTACGAAAGAAGTAATATCTTTTAAACAGGAATCAATCGTAGTGCAAAATTGGAAATTTTACTCTTTTTCTTTAGCAGATTATATTGGTAAAGATATATATATTGCTTTTAGAATATACTATGAAGGATATGATTTTGGAGGAGCTATTCAGATTGATAATGTAACTGTAGGTACCGTATCAATGCCCGATATTGCATTGGTGGAAATTTTATACCCCGAAGTGCCTATGCAAAACGTAACCGATTCGGTTGAAATTACTCTTGTTGTAAAAAATATTGGTTTAACCATTACATCTTTTGATATGTGGTATGTAAGGGCATTAGCAAATAGTTATGATTACACACAACATTGTAAGATAGAGAGAGAATTGAAGCCATTGGATACGGCACATGTTTCCTTCCCAAGAAAAGAATGGTTTACTTTAGGAAAAAGAGATACTTTGACTGTATTTCTTGGGATTGCAAATGATGTAGATAGAAGTAATGATACGATTGAAATTATTGTGGATAATGTAACGCCCGGTCAAATACCCTATGTAAACGGCTTTGAAACTCCCGATGAAATTGCAGGGATGAAAATATATAATGTTTTAAGAGATGAGTCGACATGGGTAGAGGATTTAAATTCAGCAGCTTATGCTAGAAAGGGTGCAGGTAGTTTACGTTACTCAGGCAATCCGAATACGGATGCTAATGACTGGATTTTTACAAAATTAATTCATTTTCCAACCGCAGCTACTTACGAACTGACGTTTTGGTATGGCACTACAGACGAAACACAACCACAGGAGCTTAATGTAATGTGGACAAAAGCACAAAAATACCAAGAACAATATGCTATGTGGTATTTAATGAGATATAATAATATAATAAATAAAATACCCCAAAACAATTTAGAAACTCGCGGTTATGAGCAAGCCGTCGCACGTTTTAATGTTGAAACTCCCGGTAATTATTTTATAGGATTTCATTGTTTAAGTCCAAAAACGACTACTCAAATAGCTTATTTATACGTAGATGACTTGAAAATAGATTATGCAGTAGGAATAGAAGAAATAGAAAAACCCAATGAAGTAATTGTATTTCCTAATCCTGCCAATGTAGCTATACAAATTCAAGGAGAATATCGAATTGAGCAAGTTGATATTTACAATGTATTAGGACAAAAAGTAGCTACGCAACAATTTGATACACGCTATGCAAGCATGGATGTTAAGCATCTCGCAGACGGTTTGTATATTGTTAAAGTAAAAACGGAAAAAGGAGAATTGACGAAAAAAATAAATATCGTTCAATAATAGAATAACTTTCATTAAAGAGGTTTTATACGAAATAGCTTAGTATAAGACCTCTTTTCTGTTTTAATATAATTTGTATGCGTATTTATTTACTTGGATTTATGGGAAGCGGTAAAACTACTTTTGGAAAAAAATTAGCTGCTTCAATACAGTTTTCTTTTATTGATACGGATGCATGTTTTGAAAAAGAATACCAAACGACCATAGAAGAGTTTTTAAAGACACATACGGAAGATGAATTTCGACAATTGGAAACAAAAATACTTCAACAAACCAAAGACATAGATAAGGTTGTTATTGCTTTAGGGGGCGGCACTCCTTGTTTTTATGATAATATGAATTGGATATTGGAAAATGGGCTGTGTGTTTATTTAAAACTATCTCCAATGGCTTTAAAAAATAGACTGTTAAGCTCGCAAAAAAAACGTCCGCTTTTAAACTATTCATCGGAAGAAAAGTTGTTAAGCAGTATTGAAAACTTATTGGAAGAAAGAGAAAAATTTTATCAACGAGCACATATTAGCATTGATGCCAATAATATTAAAAGTAACTCAGTGAAAGAGAGTTTTCGTTTAATTTTAGAGTCAAAAAAAAAGAAAGATAGTAGCGTGAAAAGTTTTATCGTATATCAATAAGAAAAAATACTATTTTTGCAAAACAATAAAAAACATTAAAATTTGATTAAATAGTGAAAAAGTGTAATATTATTTTATACTTTTGTAGAAACACAAATTAATGTACATTAAAAGATAAATAATTATGGCTAAAGAAAATAATTCGGAAAATACGGAAAAACTAAAAGTTTTACATTCAACTTTAGAGCGTTTAGAAAAAGTTTACGGTAAAGGTGCCGTGATGAAGTTAGGTGATAAGCCATCTGAAAACATGGATGTTATATCGTCGGGTTCTATCGGTTTAGATATTGCTTTGGGAGTAGGCGGATTTCCTAAAGGAAGAGTTATAGAGATATATGGTCCTGAGGCTTCGGGTAAAACAACTTTGGCATTGCATGCTATTGCAGAATCGCAAAAGAACGGAGGCATTGCTGCTTTTATTGATGCCGAACATGCTTTTGATAGATTTTATGCCGAAAAATTAGGCGTTGATGTTCAAAATTTATTGATATCGCAACCTGATAATGGAGAGCAAGCACTCGAAATAACGGATAATTTAATACGCTCTGGCGCTATTGATATTATAGTAATTGATTCGGTAGCAGCTTTAACACCTAAAAGTGAAATCGAAGGCGAGATGGGTGATTCAAAAATGGGATTGCAGGCTCGTTTAATGTCGCAGGCATTGCGAAAGTTAACATCAACTATAAGTAAAACAAATTGTTGTTGTATTTTTATTAATCAGTTAAGAGAAAAAATAGGAGTAATTTTTGGTAATCCTGAAACAACTACAGGAGGAAACGCATTGAAATTCTATGCTTCCGTACGTTTGGATATAAGAAGACAATCACAACTCAAAGACGGCGAAAATGCTGTTGGTAATAGAGTGAAAGTGAAAGTGATAAAGAATAAAGTAGCACCTCCTTTTCGAACGGCAGAGTTTGATATTATTTATGGAGAGGGCATATCAAAAGTGGGCGAAATTATTGATTTAGGAGTAGAATACAATATTGTTAAGAAAAGCGGTTCGTGGTTTTCTTACGATGAAATCAAATTAGGGCAGGGGAGAGATAGCTCCAAACAAGTGCTATTGGATAATCCCGATATGATGACGGATTTAGAAACTAAAATCAAAGAAGCGATTAAATTAGACTAAGAATGCTAAAAAAACATTTGCTGTTTACACTTGCTATCTTGCTGTTTGTGTTTTCATTCACTCATTGTCGTTATTCAAAAAACAAGGAAGATAAATATGCAAATATGCCGGAAGCATTGGCTGAAATTTATAAAAAAATAGATAAACATCCTAATAATCCTTTATACTATAGCGAACTTTCCGATTATTATTTGAATGCTTTAATGGTAGATAGCGCCCTCAATGCCATACTGAAGGCGGTGCGTTTAGATTCAAATAATACAACTTATTACTTAAAACTGTCTGATATTTACTTTGCAATGAAAAATATTGATGCCTCTGAAGAAATGTTGGAAAAAGTAATAGCTATGGATAGTAAAAACCAAGAAGCCTATCTGAAATTGGCGGAATTGCATTTCTTACATAAGCGTTATGAAAAAGCACATGAATATTTAGAAAAGGTTTTATTGATAGATTCTTATAATCCAAAAGCTTATTTTATTCGAGGCTGGATATACAAGGAGGAAAAAGATACGAATGCTGCTATACGTTCTTATTTAATGGCAGTAGAACAGCAATCGGATTATTTTGAAGCTTATGAAGAATTGGCTTTGTTGTACCATCGTAAAAAAGACCCGCTTGCTATCAATTATTATAAAAATGCAATTAATATACAGCCCGAAAATGTACAAATACTATATGATTTAGCGATGTTTTATCAAGAAACGGGCGACGATGAGCAAGCAATTACTCACTATAAGATGATTTTGCAAATTAATCCTTCTTATAAATATGCTTTGCATAATATAGGATGGATTTATATGGTTGAACAAGAAAAATACGACGAAGCGGTCGCTTTTTTTACGAAATCAATAGAAGTTGATTCTAATTATATTGATGCTATTTATAATAGAGGAATTGCTTTTGAAAACTTAAAACAATACGATAATGCACGTCAAGATTATGCTTATACATTGAAATTAGACGATAAATACATGCCGGCAATAGAGGCATTGAATCGTTTGGATAAACTTCAAAAAAAATAATTATATTATGGTAAATAAATCAAGTACATTATTAAATGTGAAGAAAATATCGCTTTTGTTAGGAATAGCGATTGTTGTTTTTTTGGCATGGTATTTTTCAACGCTCACTATTTATATTATTTTGGGCTTGATATTCGCATTGATAGCTTCGCCGTTTAAAAATCTTTTATCAAAAATTCACATCAAAAACCATCGTATATCCAATACTGTTACGACTATGTTGTCGCTTCTTGCTTTGATGTTTATCTTGGGAGTCATTGTGTATGTTGTTGCTCCTCCCGTTATTAATCAAATAAATTTGATGAGCAATATAAAAGATTTTCAGATTTCGAATGTCGTTGATGCTCCTTTAGAAAAAATAGATGCTACTCTTAAGGATTATAATTTGATTGATGATAATGACAATGTGAAAGATATACTTATTGATAGTACGGCTAAATACTTAGGAAAAATTAATATATCTTCGATTTTTGGTGGAGTATTGCAAGGCATAGGCTCTTTGTTTTTAGCCATATTTTCTATTTTTTTCATTGCTTTTTTTATGTTACTTGATTTTGGTAAAGTACAAAAAAAAGTAGTGAGAATGGTACCCGATGAGTACCAAGCAGAGATAACCAATATTATGTCGAATTCGAAACGATTGCTGTCCAATTATTTTGTGGGATTGTTTTTGGAAATGCTCATTGTCGGATTGTTAGAGTTTGTAACTCTTACTTTATTGGGTATTCCTAATGCCTTATTGATAGCTGTTATCAGCGGTTTGATGATTATTATTCCTTACATAGGTTCTATTATTGCTCTTGTTTCGGCTTGTCTTATTGCTGTGAGCAGTACACTTATCCTTGGCGGTGATGCTAATATTGCTGTTGTTTTATTAAAAGTGTCTTTGAGTTCGGTCGGTTGGAGGTTATTGGATAGCTTTATCTTACAACCTTTTATTGCTTCAAGGTCGGTGAAAGCACATCCGTTGGAAATATTTCTGATTGTATTATTAGCGGGTATGATAGCAGGAATTCCCGGTATGATGTTGGCAATCCCGGCTTATACTTTTGTGAGAGTATTTACCAAAGAGTTTTTCGGCAATAATAATTTCATTAAAACAATTACCGAACGTTTGGATGTGAAAAAATAATTTTAGCTTTCTTCCTCTTTCGTAGTTAACGTACGACTAATTGTATTGTCTTTGGTATGTTTAGCATTGACAATAGCTTCGGTAATATTGATGACAAAGTCCCCGATTTTTTCTAATAAAGCATATATTCCACTATAGTAAATGCCTGTTTCGTAGGAATAAACGTTGTTTTTCAAATCTTCTAAATGTTGAAAACGTAATTTGTTGCGGTATTCGTTAATGAGGTTTTCCGCTTCTAAAGCAGCCGTTATTTCAACCATACTGTAATGTTCGTTTAGATTTTTATTCATAATTTGCAAAGCATTTCTCACTAAGTCAAACATTTTCTTGAGATTATCTCTCATTTCAGGGCTAAACCAGATTTTCTTTTCGTTTTTCTCATCTATCATTTTTGCCAACTGAAAATTTTGGTCTGCAATGCTTTCAATATTATCTATAATGGTTAGCATAGTCCTAATGCGTATGGATGTTTCGGCAGTTATATTACTGGATGATATGCGTGTGAGAAAGTTGGCAATTTCTATTTCCATACGGTCGGAAATCAGCTCGTAGCGTTCGAGTCTTTCCAATAAGAGATGATACGTTTTTTTGTCTTTTATATCCATCAATTGAGGAACAAACTCATACATGCGACAAACTCTTCCTGCATAGACTTGTATTTCTTTTTTTGCCGGGTCAACCGCTATCTCGCCCAATTCAACAAATCTGGTGGAAATATATTCTAATTTAAAGACTTCGTCTTCATCCAATGCTTTGCGTTTTACTATAAAGCCGGATAGCTTTTCTATTTGAGGAATAAACCATATCAGTATCAATGCATTGACAGTGTTGAATAAAGTGTGAAATAAAGCTAGTCCGAAAGGCATAACACAGGCTTCTGTTAAAGGGGATTGATTTTCGATACTGAAAGTAAGTTTAGCTATAATTGAAATAATTAATCGAAAGAAAATTAACACCCATACAGCACCAAAAATATTGAATATCAAATGGGAACGTGCTGTTCTTTTGGCTTGTATGTTTCCGATGGCTGACGCTATATTAGTGGTAAAAGTGGTACCGATGTTTTCGCCCAAAACCAAAGCTACTCCCATCTCGAAAGGAATCACGTTTTCACAGCACAACACTATGGTAATAGCCATCATAGCCGACGAAGATTGTAAAATAATGGTAGCAATCGTTCCTATTAAAACACACAGCAAGATAGTGTTATAAGATACGGAACCATCAACGATAAAGCCTTTCGTTAATTCGATGAAAGCTTCGTTGTTGGCTAAGTCAAGACTTCCAATGCCGTTTTTTAAATAAACAAATCCTAAAAAAAGCAATCCGAAACCGATTAAACATTCGCCTATATGTTTTATTTGCTTTTGTTTTAGGAACATGAGAATAAAACCAATACCAATAATCGGTAGGGTAAGAGTCGTAATGTCGTATTTTACTCCAAATACGGTAATTATCCATGCGGTTACGGATGTTCCGATATTAGCTCCCATAATCACTCCGATAGCATTGGTTAAATTAAGAATGCCGGCATTGACAAAATTGATAGTCATAACAGTTGAGGCAGTTGAAGATAGGATGGTAGCTGTAACAACAACTCCCGTTAGGGCAGCTTTAAAGCGATTGGAAGTAAAAGAACTCAGTGCGTGTCGTAGTTTTTCACCGGAAAGTTTTTGTAAAGCTTCGCTTAAATATTTTATTCCAAAAAGAAACAAAGCTAAAGCTCCGATAATCTGTCCTGCCGATAAAATAATTGCTCCGGTACCCATGTTTTTTTTCGCTTTTTATTTTTTACAAAAGAACAAATTTTACTGATAACTTCACAAACTTATAGAAAATGTAATATAAATGTAATATACGAAAAAAAGAAAGAGTTTGTTTTTTCACTCATCGGATGAATTAAGGTGCATTGCTTAATGAGCAGATTTTACTCCATCCAGCCTTTCCTCTTGTAGCGATTTCGGTTGCTGAGGTTCTCAAAGCGTCAATTCGTAATTTTTAATTGTTCATTCGTAATTGTTAACTTTTTTGTTTATAAATTTATTAAAAATTCAAAATAGGTTTTGAAAAAAGATGTATTTTTGCGAAAAATATTGATATTAAAATAGCTGATAAATAAGAATTTGTAAAAAATGCGAATAACTAAAAATACAATCCGAATCATCGCCTTGGTGTTTACGTTATTGATAGTAGGCATTATCGTATTTTTTTTAGTTAAAGCGTATCGTTTTTTGCAAATTCCGGATAAAGATATGGTAGAACTGATTACGCCTTCCACGTTTATGGTCGTTAAGTGCGATAATTTGCGTTCAATTAAAGAATTAGATAATGATGACTATACTTACTTAGATGCACTATTGGATAAGAACAATGCAACCGACCTACGATTTCTCATTAATTATGCGGATTCCTTGTCCTATATGCACTCAATTACTCGGAACAATCCTTTGTATATTTCTTTAGCTTATAAAGACAGTAAGCTCTCTTATTTATATGTGTGGGAAATAGGAAAAAAGAACAATGCTACGATTAACAAATTTCTCAATTCATTACAGCAACGATATAATAATCAAAGTTTTTTGTATAAACACTGGGAAGTCGTGAAGATGACAGTCAATGAAAAAACTATCTATTACACTTATACCAATGGTTTGCTTTTGTTTGCAACGGACGAACAATCTATGTATGCTTCGTTAAATCAATTGTTAGAACCGCCTGAAAATGCGTCTTCTTTTTTTGTGAAATCAATGGAGAGGTGGAAAACGAATACCAATACGTCAGTCCATTTATTGGTGCGTCAATCAATTTTTAATCATTATATATCTGAAAATAAGTGCGGTTTTATAGACGATTATTTATGGGAGTATTTATCGGTTTTTCAGAAGGCTGAATTAGATGTGAGTTTTAAAAATGGGAAAATAGTCTTTTCGGGTGATGTGTTTTTAGATACGGCTCATCATCAGCATAAATTTTATCAATATACGAATCAGACTACGACTCACCTTAAATTATTACCTAAAAATACGACTTTTATCACCGGTTTTTTCGGAAAAGATTTTGTTTCCTTATCTACATTGTATCAATCGAAAAGAAGTATGAGCGAAGATTTTATGACGATGATGAAGCCGAATACCGTTTTTTCGTTTCACTTGGAGGAAGAAGATACGCTGATAAGCTATATTTTGATAAAGTCGGACGATATAGAAGAGGCTAAATTCCATCTGAACAATTGTTTAAATAGTGCTTTTGAAAACAATATTTATCTTCTTGATACTTTTTATGAAAATGGTTTGATGGTAGGAGGAATTGATGTGGCTAATTTTTTTCTGACACGCTTCCAAATGGCAAAAGAAATAAAACGCATAAAAGCCTATACGGTTATTGATGATTATGTGTTGTTTTCAGACTCAAAACAAGCTATTAGCCGTTATATTAATTTATTAAAAGACAATGAATTATTATCAGCCGACACTAATTTTACGGCTTTGGATACTTATTTTAGCGAAGGCTGTAATTTTTTGTATTATAAAAAGAATAAATACAATCAACTTTCGACTCATTCGATTGAGAAAAACTTAGCTTTATGTCGTTTGCAGTTGAATTATCAACGTGATAATAAGCTGTTTTTTAATTTTTTATTACAGCTTAAATAGTTTATTTGAATTTCGTATTCAAAACATTACCTGTATGAGGGTCGATTTCAAACGAAATAACATTTTGAGGCAGTGTGTTGATAATGCCGTATTGGTTGATGGGAAGTTCGCCTATGGTATTTACTGTTATATTATTGCGTAACAGATTAAAGGTATATATTTCAGGAATGCGATAACGGAAGCCGGTTTCCGACTGTTTTGGGTGCTGCTTGCCAACATTCTCTTTGAATGTTTGTATAGGGTCTGTGGTGTGAGTGTTAATAAGTTGCAATGAGTATATGTCGGCTTCATTTTGTAGTATTTTATCAATTCCGTTGTTGATTGTAAACGAAAACAAGGGGAGGTGGACAGTATCCGACTTTTCAGGAAGAGGATAATAATAAGTGTATTGGATATCTTCGCTAAGCGTAAAGCCGGTAAACAACGAAAGATAGGATTCTTCTTGTTCTTTCAAGCAAGCAATCATGTATTCTAATTTACTGTAGTCAACCTCATGTTCGCCTGTTAGCAGTAAACGCTGTGCTTCACGTATGTTTTTTATTTCTTCCAAGGTCTCATTCGCCTTTTCTTCTGTTGTTTTTACCGCCATTGTTCTACGTATGATAGGTACTTGCACATAAATAGAATCAATAAGTTGAGATTCGTAAATCGTATCAATTTTTTCGTACATTCCATAGTTAGCATACATATCGAACATGCTTTGCTCTTTGGTATTGGGAGTGCCGAAATCTATTTGTAAACAGGAAAGCTCTTGTTGTGTGGAGTTAGCCGTATTGTTTAGAAGCAATCCGTTTTTAATGAATTGGTAATACAGAGGGTCTTTTGTTTTTTTCGGGTAATTGACATAGTATGTTTCCGATACGTCAGCTTGGTAGCCCAATACGACGTCAATATTGCTGATTGTATAGAAATTTTGATTTTCTTGAATGCCGTTAACACCCAGCATATTTTCAGCATAGTCGCTGAAAGGTCCTTTGTATTTATTGATTTTTTTTACGGTAATGTGTAGGGTAATAAAATTTTTGGGTAAAGAGTAGAAAAATCCCGCTTCTTTGGGATATTTCTCTAAAGGTTCTTTTACATTGATTACTTTATACTGTGAAAAACCTACACAATAGACAAAAAGTAGGATAATTAAAAGATAATTTTTGTTCATACGATATTGTTTAGTTGCTGTGGACGTAATCTTTTAATGAATTCATCAGTTTTTTACGTGTAAAGAAAATGCGACTTTTTACGGTGCCTATGGATATGTCCATTTGAGATGAAATTTCTTTGTATTTATAGCCGTCGATAAACATTTCAAATGGAATACGTTGATTTTCTTCTATTTTGCTGATGTTTTCAGTGATTTCTTTTACCGAAGTTTTCATATCTGCATTGTCGGAACGATTAGAAATCATATTGCGTAAATAATTCATATCTTCCGTTTGCTGAATCAGAGAATTCGACTTCGTTTTACGTCTGTAATTGTTGATGAAGGTATTACGCATAATGGTGTATAACCATGCTTTTAAATTAGTGTCGTCTTCAAATTTATCTTTATATAAAAGAGCCTTTAAGAAAGTGTCTTGCAATAAATCATCGGCATCGTCTTGATTAAGAGTTAATGAAAAAGCAAAGTTGCGTAAAGCGCTTTCTAAGGCTATGATGTCTTGTTGAAATTTATATTCGCTCATGGTGTCTTCTCTCTTTTTGTTATATTTTATCGCTGTCTATATGTATCAAAAATCTTTCCAAACTTAAAATAAAAGGGGAAAAATCAAATTATTTCTGTGTATAATTGCGTAAACGATTTATATTTAACATAATTACAAATTTAACGAAAAATAAACAAGATTATTTTATGACTTATTGTTTTTTTTGTTATTTTTGTCTTTGGAAATTAATAAAAAAGCTATGCACACAGATAGAAAAATAAGGTATATACTAATAGTTTTAGCTTTAGTATTCAATGTGTTATCGTTAAATGCTATTAATTATTTTTCGGTCAAAGGAGCGCGAACTGCTGCGATGGGAGGTGTTTCGGTGGCTTTAAAAGATAAAAGTGCATTGTTTAACAATCCTGCCATAATGGCATTTGGCGACGAAATAAGTGTCGGCTTGCATTACGATAATCGCTTTTTATTGAAAGAAACTTCTACTTCGAGCTTGGGTTTTGTCTTGCCCGTAGAGAAAGTGGGGGCTTTTGGCTTGCAGTTGTCGCATTTCGGACATGTCAATTACGGCGAATTACACACGGGCTTTTCTTACGCCAAATCGTTTGGAAATATTATTTCTTTCGGCTTAGGTTTTCATTATTTAATGAATTATTTTTCTGAAAAAACCTATGGTAATTGTCATGGATTTACCTTTGATATAGGAGCTTACGGACAAATAAGCCAACGCTTGGGAATGGGATTCCATGCTTTTAATCCGGCTCGCTTAAAAATGTGTACCTACAACGATACCAAAGAGTATATTCCTACTATTTTACGTTTAGGCTTGTCGTACGATTTATCGAAAAAATGTATATTGGCAGCCGAAATAGAAAAAGATTTGGATAAAAAATTCGTGTATCGTGTCGGATTGGAATATAGTATTTTAGAGCAATTACAGATACGGACAGGTTGCGGTTTCCCTTATTTTGAATGTAGCCTTGGAGCAGGCTGGAAAACGAACTATCTTATGGTTGATTTTGCTTTCAGTTATCATTTTGTTTTGGGATATAGCCCTCGAATATCATTGATATATAACATAAAACAAACAAAATAATATGCGTAAATACTTATTGATAGCTTGTTTGTTTTTGCTTTGTCAAAAAAGTATTTTTTTGTTAGCTCAAATTGATACGATTGTTTTTAAAGAGAAGGAGTTGATACAAGAAGATGATTTTATGTTGCAACTCGAAAATTTAGCCGAAGAAGCGGAAGAAGAGCAAGATTATAGTGAAGTAATAGAAGAATACGCTTATTATCGTGAAAATAAAATCAATATCAACCAGCCTGATTACGATGTTTTAATGGCGGTATTTAAGTTAACGGATTATCAAATATACCATCTTAAAATGTATTTAGATGTCAACGGAGCTATGGTTAGTTTATACGAATTGGCAGCTGTTGAGGGTTTTACGATGGAAACGGTTCGTATGCTCTTGCCTTATATCGTATTGTTGCCCGTTGACCAAAGTCGAAAAATGACCTTTAAAAAGGTCTTTAAATATGGAAAAAACACTTGTTTAATGCGTTACCGTCAAGTGTTGAATAAGCAAGTCGGTTACACTACCTTATCCGATTCTTTATTGGAATTAAAACCCAATGCCGTTTATAGAGGAAGTCAGCCTTACTTATTGTTTAAGTATAAATTTGATTATGCATCTAAAGTGCGTTTTGGCTTTACTGCCGAAAAAGATGCGGGAGAAGAGTTTTTTAAAGGAAGTAACAGATACGGTTTCGATTTTTATTCTTTTCATTTTTTTATGAAAGACATTAAATGTATAAAATCGTTAGCTGTAGGTGATTATCAAATTCGTTTTGGACAAGGTTTGGCAATGTGGACAGGTTTTCAACCGCCGACTATCATTAATCCTATGGAAATTTATCGTTATGCAAAAGCTGTTGCACCTTATACTTCTTCCAATGAAAATAATTTTTTGCGAGGTGCTGCTACGGAACTGCAATTTAGAAAGTTTCGCTTGGCGTTATTTTATTCCTATCGTCAAAAAGATGCGAATGTGAATAAAGTGGAAAACAGCGAACAAGAGTTTATTTATTCTTTACAAGAAACAGGCTATCATCGCACTACGACGGAAATAGAAAGAAAAAACAATGTTGACCAACAAGTAGCGGGAATGTTTGCTCATTACACCCATCGGGTGGTAAGAGTAGGAGCGGGGGTGTTTTACTCGCATTACAATCGTCCGTTTTATGTAGAGCCGAAACCTTATAACTTCTACAAAATCAATCAACAAGATGTGTTGAATGCAAGTGTTAGCTATAATGCAATCATTAAAAAAGTAAGTGTTTTTGGCGAAAATGCAGTAACACATTACGGGGGTTTTGCTCTTTTAAACGGATTGATTTATTATGCAGACCCTTTACTGAATTTTACGCTTTTACATCGCTATTACAGTAAAGATTATCAGGCTATACAAGGCAATGCCTATCGGCAGGCAACCAATATCGGCAATGAAAACGGATTAGTAATAGGAACGCAGGTGTTTTTAAATAAATACTTAATCCTTAATGCCAATATAGACTATTATCGTTTTATGTGGCTGAAATACACAAGCGACGCACCCTCAAGTTCTTATAAAGTGTTGGCAAGGCTGATATGTAATGTAAACAGAAAATTTTCCTGCTATTTTCAGTTCAAACATTCCGATAAAAACACCAATGAATCCATGGAATATTACAATCAATTGACAGCGATAAAAAAACAAAATTATCGTTTCAATGCTATCTATAAACCTCTTTCCAATTTACAATTAAAAAGCTGCTTAGAATATGTGGTGTGTAAGACGGAAAAAAACAAGGAAAAATCGAAGGGTTATTTAATCTATCAAGATATTGCTTGGCAATACAAATGGCTAACATTGACAGGACGCTACGCTTTGTTTCATACCGATTCTTACGATACGCGTTTGTATGCTTACGAAAACGATGTGCTGTATACTTCCTCTATTCCTGCTTATTACGGCATAGGAAGCCGACTTTATGCGATGATGAAAGTAGAAATCACTTCTTATATAGACCTATGGCTGAGAGTAGCTCAAAGTTTTTATAAAAACAAACATACGATAGGAACCGCTTTAGATGCCATTGATGGAAATAATAAATCGGATATACACTTACAAATGATAGTGAAAATATAGTTGTTTGTTATGTCCTAAAAAAATTAGAAATTAGAAATTAGAATTTAGAAATTAGAATTTAGTGTCGCGTGTCGCGTCCTGAAAAAAGTTGACACATGTTATACATTAGCATTAATAGTTAGTGGAAAAATTTCAAACGGAACTCTTTGCGTTCTTTGCGGTTAAAAAGTTAGAATTTAGAATTACAAATTACGAATTGACAATTAAAAATTACGAATGGACGTAAAGAAGTAACTTCTTTCAGCTTTCCTTTGTTTCACAGCGTATTGCGATTTTATTGCGTTATAGGTTAAGTGCATTTTTTATATTATTTCGTTTTGCAAAAATAATGTTTTTATGATAGAATTGTTTTTAATCTTCCAAGCTATCAGATGTTATTGCCCACGATGGTTTTACTATAATTTTTATCCCTTTTGTTTTAAAAAATCTAAGAATCGCATTTCTTTTCTTTCTTCTAGCATCTAACCATAGAAAAAAAGTATCATTTTTTTTAAACCATAAAAAATTACATTTTCGAAACAATATAATCTGTATTCTTTCTATACGAACAGAATGAAGGTGTATTTCTTTTATTTCAGAATAAGATATGAAATTTTTTCTTTTTTTATATATAGGCTTAAATCTCAATGGAAAAAATATTTCAATCCCATCTTCATAAACATAAAATAAACGAATAGCAAAAGCAAACCAAAAATAACCAATAATTAAAATAATAATAACGACAAGTAATGTTGGTTTTCCAAAATATAAAGGTAGAAGTGCTACAGGTAGTATAAAAAAAATAATAGCAGTTTCACACATCCAACTTTTAAATATTAAATTCTGTTTTTTATTATCCATTTATTAATTAAGTGTCCCCTATGGTAGGACAGTTTTTTTATTTGTTAATATTTTTATTTTTTAACGTTGCAAAAATATACTTTTATTTGTTTTCTTTCTTTTTTTTTCCTTCAGCTGAAAAAATAAATATTTACCACATTTTTATTTTTTTACCGCAGAGTTCCCAAAGGATTCTCAAAGGTTGCAGAGTTTCTTTGCGTTCTTTGCGGTTAAAAAGGTAGAATGAACAATTACGAATTACGAATTGACAATTAAAAATTACGAATGGACGTAAGGAAGTAACTTCTTTCAGCTTTCCTTTGTTTTGCAGCGTATTGCGATTTTATTGCGTTATAGGTTAAGTGCATTATTTTTAATTGTTTCGTTTTGCAAAAATAATGTTTTTATGATAGAAGGGAAAAAATATTTTGCCGTTGTTTCACAAATTTTCGGATTATTTTTCTTCCTTTTTTTTCTTATCAAGCGAGCGTAATAATATTCCTCCGGCAGGAATTAGTAGCATTAAAAGAATCCACAATCCCGGATAATCTAAAAATGAAGAAGGCGACATGTCAAATATAGGCATATCTCTCACATTAACAATAAATTCTCTTTTAAATAAGAAACGCTCCGTTATTCGCTGTACTACAAATAAACTTAATATACCCAAGTAAAATGAAGTAAGTTTAGGTGAAAAAACCTTTTTGTTTTTGATTTTCTTATTGAGTATAAGATAAAGAATAAGCCCTATGAAGAAAGCAGAGCTAAAAAAAATAAAATCTACCATTGTTTATGTTTATTATGTATTAATGACCCTAATTTTTTATACCACTAATTATGAAATACAAAGGGGATTAGTGTTTTTTAGCATTTTGATAATCAGTTTCAGTAATAATATAGGTATATTCATAATGGGTATTGTGTTTTTTTGTTATTATGTTTTCACTATAACTTTCTGTTCGCAATATGTTTTTAGAAGAATTATTTTGAAAAACATGTAACACACTATCAGTATTATTAAATATAATCCAAGCCGTATCAACTCTTCCGAAAGGAAGGGTATTTACACCTCCCAAAGATTCAGCAAAATAACTAAAATTTGTATTTGCCGGAAGGGATAAGACGGTATCATTGCGTACATTTCCTCCGTCTAAGGAACAATTGGGAACGCTGATTTTAACCGCTTGTGAAGATTGGTTTTTTATGTTGAAATCCACACTGCTTGAATCTTCAATTATACATGAAACAAGACAAAATGGCATTAAAATGATTAAAATACTTAACTTATTCATATTATTATTGTTTAAAGATTACCAATAGAGGAAAAATAATTTATCAACGGAATAACTTAACAATACTAATTCATCCGATAAATGAACATTCTTTCTAAGATGATAGATTTTCTTTTTCCTTAAGTTTTTTATAGAGTTTTTTATTTTGATAAAATAATGCTAAAACACCAACAATGCTCGTAAACAAACTAATGGAAATCAAAATTATCATTTGACGGATAGTCATGACTAATTTTCCGTTTTCAATGCAGTTGATTATACATGACATAAAAAATATCACACAAAAAAATAAAAAAATGTTGGCTATTATCCATTTCCATTTTCGTTTTCTTTGCATTATTCTTCCATAATAGTGTAAACTGTAAATTTCATCTTCCGTTAACATATTTATCTATTTTTAATAATTAATACGATTGTCCTTTCTTTCCTATTTTCAGTAGGTTATGACTCCAATTCTTTAAAACCACCCCACCTTGCCCTCCTCCAAGTTGGCAGGCTTGTTTCACAGCGTATTGCGATTTTATTGCGTTATAGGTTAAGTGCATTTTTTTATATTATTTCGTGTTGCAAAAATATACATTTATTTGTTTCAGTTTATAAAAAAATAAAAGGATTTTGACCGAAGTTTTTTTTCTTTCTGTTTTCTAAAAAAGAATAAGATGGGACATTACCATTCATCATCTACTTTAATAATAATGCCATCTTTAAATTCATACGACCAAATAGGACGATTAAAATTATCAACTTCGCCAACTATTTTATCTACTGAAACCATTGGCATATGCATTGTTACTTCTCGAATTTTAAATGTGTTTTTTAATAATCTATCATCGAAATATTTCGTTATATTATTTACTATAAAATAATTACCTTTATAAAAAAACATAATTTGACTTCCTTTAAAATCATGTTTTGAATTTGGATAATAATAAGTTCTTTTTATGTCAAGAAAAAATATAATATATGTAACATCCTGATAGCCTTCTAAACTAATATCAAATATTAAGTTAGAATCATAATACGAATGTTTCTTTTCATTTACAATAAAAGAATCCAATATTTCTTTAAAATCATTATTTACAACTTCATAAATAGGTATACTATCTTTAATAACAACAAATTCTTCTTGCGAAAAAACATTTTGATGTTTTAATAGTAATAGTATAAGTATACTTTTCAATACTATTTTCATACGTTTTAATTTTTTTGCAAAAATATACTTTTATTTGTTTCAATTAATAAAAAATAAGTATTTACCTTTCTTTTATTTTTTTACCGCAGAGTTCCCAAAGGATTCCCAAAGGTCGCAGAGTTTCTTTGCGTCCTCTGCGTAAACTCTTTGCGTTCTTTGCGGTTAAAAAGAATAAGATGGGACACTACTCACTCTCTTTTTTATCATTTATTCTCGTTTTGGTTTTTTTAAAGTATAAGGTGATACACTACCGGCACTACCCTTGATGGTTTATTTATTCCGTTTTTTTGATTTTTTCGGCGTTACTTTTTTGACTTTCTTGTTTCTTCTTTTGTAATTCTTCATATTCAGTCCAACCCGAAGAAAAGTAAAGTAATGTGGTATCCATTTTTTTTATAATAATATTGCCATCTTTATTGCTGTATTTATATGTTGCTGGATATAATGAGCCATCATAAATTGGAACTTCATCTATATTCTGTTTTTTTTTCCCTAAAAGTATATTTTCTTCACAAGAAGAAAATAATATATTTTCCTTGTTATTCGTACCATTAATAATAAAAACATCTCTTTCTGAAATTCTATAGTAAAGAAAGTTTGTATCTATTAATAAGTGTTTTTCTATAAATATGTTTTTAGGATTTGCAGGTATAAACGATTCCCATATTGTAAAATAATTGGCAGTGTCTCTATTAAAAAAAAACAAGGTATAATAAATATTATATAAAAGGTCATGTTCATTGCCATATATAGCTATCTTATATTCATTTTCTTTTATGTATTCTTCTATACATTGTGATAATTCGTTGTTTATGCAAAATTCGCTCTTTTTTTGCTGATTATCAATACATGACGCAAAAAACACAAGTATTAAAACAAAATGTAGGACTTTTTTACACATCTATTAAGTGTCCCCCTATAGTAGGACAGTTTTTTTTATTTGTTAATATTTTTATTTTTTAATGTTGCAAAAATATACATTTATTTGTTTCAGTTTATAAAAAAATAAAAGTATTTTGACCGAAGTTTTTTTCTTTCTGTTTTCTAAAAAAATAAGATGGTACAATACCTTACCGTCGCTCATCACCTATTCTAATAATAATGTCATCTTTAAATTCATACGACCAAATAAGGCGGTTAAAATCATCAACATCGCCAACTATTTTATCTACTGAAACCATTGGCATACGCATTGTTACTTCTCGAATTTTAAATGTGTTTTTTAATAATCTATCATCGAAATATTTCGTTATATTATTTACTATAAAATAATTACCTTTATAAAAAAACATAATTTGACTTCCTTTAAAATCATG
>Ga0209718_1000079_pt1 | contig 140725 bp, 97 predicted proteins | sample AD_JPNAS1_MetaG_FD_184420 | JGI IMG/M metagenome (GOLD analysis project Ga0209718, IMG submission 184420) | Active sludge microbial communities of municipal wastewater-treating anaerobic digesters from Japan - AD_JPNAS1_MetaG (SPAdes) (version 2) | ecosystem: Engineered > Bioreactor > Anaerobic...
TCGAAGGGAAGAGTTACCGGATGAAGGACCAAATCGAAGAGCCATAATCCAGGCCACCCCACAGCGCACAGCCTCCCATGGGCCGGCGGAGAGATCCGTCGGCCCTCTTCGTGACGCCCTCAGGCCCGAGTGCCCCGGTCCATTTTCAAACCGCCCGTATTGGGCCATGTTCCCACCGCCGCGCACATCGGGGGTTTGGCGCATGACGGTTAATTTGCCACGTTCCATGCGTTTGATTTGAGCGATCTGCTCGAAGAGTTGCGCGGAAGGGTTAGTGTTCACGCCGGATAATATCTACTATCCTAGATATTATGTCACGAAAAAACTGAGCCCCAAGGCTCCTTCCCTGATTTATGTCTCACACCCCCACTTCGTCGCGGACAACTTTGCCCTTTTCAGGCCCGTACTGCGCGGTATTGTTGCCCGCCGCTGCCTCCAGCGGGAACGACGGGCAGACGCCCCGACGAATCGCAAGACGGGAAAGGCTCTGAGCAGGGCAGGGGAGGGGAGGGGAGGGTTGGCCCTCCCGCGACCCGGGTCGGCGAGAGCTCGCGACGGGGGATGGGGAACGCGCACGATGGATTTGGCACACATCAGGAATTTCAGCATTATCGCCCATATCGATCATGGGAAGACGACGCTTTCGGACCAGCTTCTGCTGCGGACGGGCACTGTCGCCACCCGGAATATGGAGGCGCAGCATCTGGACTCGATGGATCTCGAGCGGGAGCGGGGGATTACGATCAAGGCTCACCCGGTCACGATGACGTATCGCGCCGGGAACGGGGAGGACTACGAACTGAACCTGATCGACACTCCGGGCCACGTTGATTTCAGTTACGAGGTGTCGCGCAGCCTCAGCGCGTGCGAAGGGGCGCTTCTGATCGTCGACGCAGCTCAAGGGGTCGAGGCCCAGACGGTCGCCAACGTTCATCTGGCGATGAAGCAGAACCTCACCATCATTCCCGTCATTAACAAGATCGACCTGCCGCACGCCAACGTGCCCCTGACCCGACAGCAGCTCGAAGACATTTTGGCCATCCCTGCCGACAGCGCCATCGAGGCCAGTGCCAAGGAAGGGATCGGGATTGAATCCATCCTCGAAGCCATCGTGGCCCGCATTCCGCCCCCGAAGCCCACGGGCGCGATCTCGCTCCAGGCGCTCTGCTTCGATTCCTATTTCGACACCTACAAGGGCGTGGTCACGCACGTGCGCATCTTCAACGGCGAACTGCGGCGGGGCATGCAGGTCAAGCTGCTCAATTCAGGCAAGAACTACGAGGTCAAAGAGGTCGGCAGCTTCAATCCCAAACCGTACGAGCGCCCACAGCTCGAGGTGGGCGAAACCGGCTACGTCACTGCGAATATCAAGAGCCCGAAAGACGTGAGGATGGGGGACACGTTTACGGACGCCCGAGTGCCCTCGCCGCCCCTGCCTGGGTATCAGGAGATCCATCCGATGGTGTTCAGCGGCATCTACCCGATCAACACCGCGGACTACGAGCATCTGAAAGCGAGCATGGCCAAGCTCCAGCTCAATGACTCGGCGTTTGTCTACCAGCCGGAAAGTTCGGTGGCCCTGGGATTCGGTTTTCACTGCGGTTTCCTGGGCCTCCTCCACCTCGAAATCGTTCAGGAACGCCTCCGCCGCGAGTACAATCTCGACATCATTGCCACCTATCCCAGCGTCATCTACAGGGTCCGCATGTCCGATAGCTTGGTCAAGGAGATCGATAATCCGGCCTTCCTGCCCGATCCGGCCTTTGTCGCCGAGATCATGGAGCCGACCGTTCAGGCGTTCATCATCTGCCCGAACGAGTATATCGGCGACATGATGGCCTTGGTCTCCGAGAAGCGGGGCCTGCTCGATCACACCGAGACCGTCGATACCAAGCGCGTCATGCTCACGTGCCGGCTGCCGCTCAACGAAATCCTCATCGACTTCCACGACCGGATCAAGAGTCTCACCCGCGGCTACGGGTCGATGGACTACGAGCATGGGGGCTACCAGGTGTCGGACATGGTCAAGCTCGACATTCTGGTGAACGGCGAGCCGGTTGATGCGTTCTCATGCATCGTGCATCGGTCCAAGGCCGAAAGCCGGGGCCGGGCGCTTGCAGCCAAGCTCAAGGAGGTTATCCCGCGGCAACAGTTTGCCGTCGCCATCCAGGCCGCCATCGGCGGCAAGGTCGTGGCTCGAGAGACGGTCAGCGCCTTCCGCAAAGACGTGACCGCCAAGTGCTACGGAGGCGATATCTCCCGCAAACGCAAGCTCCTCGAAAAACAGAAGGAAGGAAAGAAACGGATGAAATCGATCGGCTCGGTCAATATCCCGCAGCAGGCCTTCATCGAGGTCCTCAAAGCCTGACGCCCATGCACGCCATCCTCCGTTGGTTCCTATCCCGCCCATTCCGGGATGCCACCGAATTGCGCAAGCAGGTCCGCATGGTCCTGAATTCTCAGCGCGATCTCCTGCCGCCCAGGGCCATCGCCGAGATCGAAACCGGGCTGGCGGCTTTCGGCGACGAACTGAGAGCCGCCTCAGACAAACAAGCCATCCGGTCCGCCTCGAGCCGGCTCGAGGAATGCGCCGCGCGATGGCTCCAGCCCTATCCCAACGCCAGCGCTCGAGAGAACATCAAGGAGTTTCTGGTGAGCGGCGTGCTGATCCTGACCGTCTTCTGCTTCTTCCTTCAGCCCATGAAGATTCCGTCCGGATCTGCCCAGCCGACCTTGTACGGCAACGTGATCACCCCGCTGCCCGAAGGCAATCCAGAAGCGGTCATCCCGCCACGCGCGGTCCGCATCCTGCACTGGTTCAAGGGGATCGATTACCATCATTGGATCGCCAAAGACAGCGGCCCTCTCCGAATCGAGCCCGTATCGCGCATGCTCGGATTCGTCAGGTTCCAGCGCTTCATCGTGGGCAAGGATTCCTACACGTTCTACTGGCCGCCGGACAACCTCGACCGATTCTGCGGCGCCGAGCTGGGTCGGCACTTCGAGAAAGGACAAACCGTCCTGCGCCTCAAGACCTCCAGCGGCGACCGGCTGTTCGTCGACCGGTTCACCTACAATTTTCGCAGACCCAAACGCGGGGAGACGATCGTGTTCACCTCGACCGGCATTCCGGGGCTCATCCAGCACACCCACTACATCAAACGCCTCATCGCGATGGGAGGCGAACGAGTCCGCATCGGCGACGACCGGCATGCGGTGGTTAACGGACAGAGACTCGACCGCCATATGCGCCATTTCGAGCGCGTTTACGCGTTCAGCACGCCGCCTCGCGAGAGCGTGTTCTCCGGTCACGTGAACGACAAGGTGGCGATGGAAGTCCTGGGCCGCAGCATCGCACCGTTGTTTCCCGACGAGCACCGGGAGGTGATCGTGCGACCCAACCATTACCTGGCCTTTGGAGACAATACGCTCAACAGCTTCGACGGCCGGGCTTGGGGCGACTTCCCGCGCGACAAGGTCGTGGGCAAGGGGCTCTTCGTCTTCTGGCCATTCACTGAACGGTTCGGTCTGATCTACTGGTGAAGCTCGCTCGGGGCATCTGGCACTGGCTGACCTCGCGCACCGTCCGCCAGGCCGTCGATCAGCATCGGATCGTCCGCCGTCTCCACGCCTACCAGCACGATCGACTCCCCCCAGAAAACGCCGCCGAGGTGCAGCGAGCCCTCGATGACCTCAGGCATGCCCTCGCAACCGCGGAATCCCTGACCGCAATCCATGCCTGCTCCGAACGGCTCAAGTCCGTAGCCACACTCCGGCTCGACGGCCTGTCGCGCCGATTGCATCGCGAGTCTCTCGAACTCGTCGTCATGGCCTGCGTCGTTGTCCTGGCAGCCAGGACGTTCTTCCTCCAGCCCATGACAATCCCCTCGGGGTCGATGCAGCCAACGCTCTACGGCATCACCGTCGAAAACCTCCAATCCTCGCCCGATGTCGCCGTGCCAACAGGCCTCAGCCGTCTCATCGAATGGCTGGTCCATGGCAGACGATATTTCCATTTCGTCGCCAAAACCGACGGTCAACTGACCTGGATCGGACCCGTCGAGCCGGCATTCCCATGGTTGTGGTTTGTGCCAATCTGTCACAAACAGGATTTTGTCGTGGGCGGCACACGCTATCGGATATGGTCGCCTCCACCCGAGATCCCCAATCCGTTCCCGTCTCCGCAAGACCGCGCCATCTTTGCCCACGCCCGCCTGGACCCCAATCGCCACTACCGGACTGGGGAAGACCTGATGAAACTGGTCTGCACCGCAGGCGACCGCGTCCTGGTCGATCGCTTGACCTACAACTTCCGCAGGCCGCGCCGAGGCGAGATCATCGTTTTCAGGACGACAGGGATCACGAACGTGCAGGAAGGGACGTATTTCATGAAACGATTGGTAGCGACAGGCGGTGAACGGGTGCGCATCGGCAACGATCGCCATCTCGTAATCAATGGCGTCCGCCTGGATACCGACACGCCGGGTTTCGACCAGATCTACAGTTTCTCGGGTCCACCGCGCGACAGCCGATACTCGGGCCACATGAACGATGCCACGGCACGGAGGTACCGCATCCGGCCGGGGACGGTTGCGCCGAGGTTCCCGAGCGAGCGAACGGAGTTCGTGGTGCGTCGGGGGCATTGTCTGGTGATGGGCGACAACACATTGACGAGTTTGGATGGGCGCAGGTGGGGTGATTTCAGGGCGGAACTGGTGATTGGTCGATTTTGGATGGTGTACTGGCCAATAAGCGTGCGAACAGGCTGGTCAGCGCATTAGTTTAATTCGCACAATATATGTTATATTTAATTCGCGAACTGCGTCAAGCCTATCGTCTGATGCGCGCCTCGCACGGGCACCTCCATTGGTGGCCCGCATCCTCCCCGCTCGAAGTCTGCCTCGGCGCTATCCTGACCCAAAACACCAGTTGGATGAACGTCGAGCGCGCAATCGCCAACCTCAAGAACGCCGCCTCGATCGACCCTCGTCATCTCCTGCGCCTCGACCACTCCAAACTCGCCGCACTCCTGAAACCCGCGGGCTACTTCAACGTCAAAACACGGCGCCTGCGCTCATTCCTTTCGGTCCTGGTCAACGAATTCGACGGGGAGCTCGATCGCCTGTTCGCCGGCCCTACGCATCAGGTCCGCGAGCGTTTGCTCGGCATTCATGGCATCGGCCCCGAGACCGCCGACAGCATGCTCCTATACGCCGGTGGCCATTTGAGTTTCGTCATCGATGCCTACACCAAGCGAATCTTCCTCCGGCATGCATGGTGTCCCGCGGAGGCGACCTATTCGCATCTCCAGGCCGTCTGCGTGCGCTCCCTCAGCCACACGCCGCGATCGGCCCGACTCGATTATTGGCAGGATTACCATGCTCAGCTTGTCATGGTGGGCAAGGAATACTGCCGCAAGCGCCAGCCGCGCTGTGAGCGCTGCCCGCTCCGCCCCCTCCTGCCCCGGTCCCCTGCCCTTCCCCGAGATTGCGGCGGAGGCGTTCGCTCTTGAACGGCGCACGGAGACAAAACACTATTCGGTCCGATGCTAGTCCGGCTCTGGCTGACCGTTGAGCGCTGCTTTGTGTTGAACCTGATCCGCCTCTTCCGCATTCGCGGGCAGAGCGAACGGGTGGCTCGCGGATTCGCATTGGGGCTCGTCGTCAACTTCTTCCCGACGTTCGGGTTCGGCGTGGTCGTCTCGATCGCCCTGGTTCGTTTCCTCGGTGGCAATCTGGTGGCCGGAGTCATCGGAGCGACTTCTCTGTCCTTCGTTTGGCCGTTTCTTTTCTATCTGAACATTCGCACGGGGAGTTTGTTCGTTCGCCCTCCCTTGATCATTGACGAATTCGGCGATGTGAACGAAAAGACAATGGACGCGTTGATGTGGGGACAGACCTTCACCCTCGGTTCGATTGTCAACAGTGCGCTGGCCGGGCTCACCGCCTACCTGATCCTGCGGTTGCTCTATCGCCAGATTCGCCCCGGCGCGCTGGCGTATTTTCGTCGTCACGCCCGGGAGCATCAGCGCCGCTTCCGCCGCCCTGCCCGGGTGCAGGCTTGAGCCGGCGGATCGAAACCGAGCACGGTATGGATCCGAGCGAGGACGCCACGATCGAGGATTAAGGGTCTGTGCAAACATTACTTCCGATTAGTTTTTGCACAGACCCCAAGCACGGATGAGGCCAACGGACCCGACGCACATTATGGCGACAGACGCGCCTGTAAACACAAGCGATGGCATTCGCCGGCACGAAATCTCCCGCGAGGACGCGGCACGCCGACTGGATCGAACAGGAAAACGAAGTCATGAACGCACACCGAACTGAATCATCGAGGCACTCCCTTCACGCCCTGAGCGCCGCTGCCCCTCTGGCAATCGGAATCGCCGGGCTTGTCGTGGCGCTGGCTGTGCAGGCAGCCGGCACCAACGGGCTCGATGCGACAACTGCGGCGGCCGCAGCCTCCTCAGCGCCCGGAACACAAGCCGTGTGGTCGGCCTTCGGTCTCGATCGCGTGGCTTGGCTGCAAACGAAAGTCCTGGGCAACCCCCTCTGGCAGTACCTGGCGTCGCTGCTCTACGTCATTCTGGCGTTTTACGCGGCCAAATTGGTCGATCTCATTTTCCACGGCGTGCTCGAGTCCGTCACCGCGCGCACGACGACCAAGTTCGACGATCTGCTGATCGAATTGGCTCGAGGACCCGTGAAAGTTATCGTCTTCGTTGTATTGCTCCACATCGGCTTGCACCTGTTCCAGTGGCCGCACTATGCGAACGCCTTCCTCTCGACGGGGCTCAAGATTGTGGTGGCATGTTCCCTGACCTATGTGGCGGTCCGAATCGTCGACCTGGCGATGGGCGAATGGCAGCGGCGTGTGGAAGCCACACAGGAGGTCCTGCTGGATAAGCAGCTCTTTCCCGTTATCCGGAAGAGCCTCAAGACGTTCGTCGTCATTGTGGCCGTCCTGGTGACCACCCAGAACCTCGGCATCAATGTCACAGGACTGCTGGCATCGCTCTCGATCGGCGGTCTGGCTGTCGGCCTGGCCGCCCAGGACACCCTCTCGAACCTCTTCGGCGCGGTGGCAGTCTTCGTGGACAAGCCCTTCCGCCTGGGCGACCGCGTGCGGTTGGACAACCTGGACGGCACGGTTGAAGCCATCGGATTGCGCAGCACCCGCGTGCGCAATCTCGATGGACATCTCGTCACGATTCCCAACCGGACCGTGGCCAACGCCGCCATCACGAACATCAGCAAACGCCCCAACATCAAGACGGTCATGAACATCGGCATCACGTACGACACGCCGCCCGAGAAGGTGCAGCGTGCCCTGAGCATTCTCGAAGACGTGTACCGCGGGCATCCGATGACTGCGGACGTGTTGTTGAGTTTCGACAAGTTTACCGATAGTTCGCTGAATCTGCTTGTGATCCATTGGTGGAACTCGACCGTCTATAAAGACTACCTTGCTGGGCTCCAGGCAATGAATCTAGCCATCAAGGAACGCTTCGATGCCGAGAAGATCGAGTTCGCGTTCCCCACCCGCACCATCTACGTCAAGCAGGAGACAACGGGATTGGACGAAGTTCCTGACGCCGTAATCTGCCGTTGACGAGAATACTCTTATCCTATATAGGTTGGCGTCATGAATCAAACATTGAGCAGTCTGTCAGTGGCGCAACTCCGGCAGGCGATTGCCATCCGCGAGAAAATCGAAGCTTTGGAAAAGGAACTGGCGTCCATCCAGGGCGTCAGCCCCGCCCCGGTTCCCGCCGCCTCGAAGAAGACAGCCAAGAAACGCACGATGTCCCCCGAAGCGCGGGCCAAGATCGCCGCCTCTCAAAAGGCGGTCTGGGCGAAGCGCAAGGGAAAGAAAACGACCTCCGTCCAAGCCGCGCCCAAGGCTCCTGCCGAGCCTGCGTCCCGACCGATGCGCAAACTCTCTGCTGCGGGGCGCAAGCGTCTCTCCGCGCTGGCCAAAGCGCGATGGGTTGCGGCCCGTACCGCTGGCAGGACTTCGCTCTAGTCAGCGAATACCACCGAACGGTTCCAGGCTTCCTGGCGACATGCCGCGTCGGTCTCAGCCGGCATCCCGTTAAACCTCAGCCCGCGTGTCGCGTTTGAGGCGCGGGCCTTTGGGAGTGTCTTCGACCAGCCAGCCGCGGGCTTTCAGCTCCCCGCGGATGGCGTCGGCCCTTTGGAATTCCCTGGCCTTGCGCGCCTGCTGCCTGGCTTCGAGAAGCGCGACAATCTCCGGCGGAGCTTCCGCGTCGGGACGCTCGCCAATCCCCAACACGGTGTCGAGTCGGCTCCAGGCCGCGAGGGCTGCAGCCGCCCGCGCCGGGGACAACTCATTGTCCGTCGCAGCCCGGTTCATCTGCCGGATCCACTCGAAGACGGCGGCCCACGCCGCCGAGACGTTCAGGTCGTCGTCCAGGGCGACTTCGAAGCCGCGCACCAGTTCGACGTCCGGTTCGGCTCGAATGGCCCCTGCGACCTCGCGCAGCTTGGCGAGGCATTCGTCGAGCCGCGCCAGAGCGGCCCGGGCCCCCTGGAGCCCGCCGAGCGTGAAGTTGAACGACTCGCGGTAGTGGGCTGTGAGCAGGAGGTAGCGGATTTCGCGACCGGCGAATCCTCTGGACAGCAGATCGCGCAGCGTGAAGAAATTGCCGAGGGATTTGCTCATCTTCCGGCCTTCGACCAGCAGGTGCGCGCCATGCAGCCAGTGTTTGACAAAAGGCTGACCGCCCGTCTGCACCCCCGCCCCTTCGCTCTGGGCGATCTCGTCCTCGTGGTGTGGAAAGGCCAGATCCTCGCCGCCCAGGTGCAGATCGAAGCTCGGTCCGAGAATCTTCATGCTCATCGCGCTGCACTCGATGTGCCATCCCGGACGACCCTCGCCCCAGGGACTTGCCCATGTCACGGCGCCATCTTCGGGCGTTCGAGCCTTCCAGAGGGCGAAATCGGCCATCGCGTCTTTGGCGTACTCGTCGCTCTTGACCCGCTCGCCGATCCGCATCTCGTCGAAGTTGAGATTCACCAGGCGCCCGTAGCGTCCGCCCGCGGCCCGGTACTTCTCGATGCTGAAGTAGACCGAGCCGTCCGCCGCCTGGTACGCGAAGCCCCGCTCGGCGAGCTTGGCGATGAGGGCGATGATATCGTCGATGTGCTCGGTAGCCCGCGGACAATGGTGCGGCGGCAGCAAGTTCAGCGCCCGCGCGTCTTCGAAGAACGCCGTCTCGTAGCGGGTGGTGTATTCGCGCAAGGCGGTTCCGGTTGTCCGAATGCGTGCGATGATCTTGTCCTCGACGTCGGTGATATTCATGACCGCGGTCACGGCGTAGCCCTTGAACTCGAGGTATCGCCGCACCAGGTCGGCGAATACGAAGGTCCGGAAGTTCCCGATGTGCCCGAAATCGTAGACCGTCGGGCCGCAGCAATAGAGGCCGACGCGCCGTCCCTCCGGATCGAGCGGAACAAACGGTTCCACCGAGCGGGTGATTGTGTTGTAGAGTTGCAGGGCCATAGCAGTTCGACTGGGATCGACCCTATCGTGCGGCGCGTAAATGCAAAAGAGCAAAACGCGCTGTCCCGAATGCCCGCGTATTCGGGCGCCAGTGCATCTGTAAGTTATCGGTGGGAACGGAGTGTGCGCCGCGTGGGGCCTGCCTGCCGCGCCTGCCTGTGCCGTGCCCGACACGGCAGACAGGCCGCTGCGCTTTGCGGCGCAGGCAGGGCACGCGGCCTGCAGCGGGAGTCTCCACCTGTTGTAGGCCCGGTGCCATCACCGGGCGACAGAAGAGCGACAACTGTCGGTCGCACCGTGCAGGCGACGAGGGCTGGGTTCAAGGTTGACGCCCGGCGTCCAGACCGCTAACGTGCCGTCCGGTCGGTGGCTGTAGCTCAGCCTGGTTAGAGCCCCAGATTGTGGATCTGGTTGTCGCGGGTTCAAGTCCCGTCAGCCACCCCATCCCCTGCCCTCCGCGCGCTCCTGCGAGCGGCGGGCTTCGGACGCCGGGCAACGCGAGGAGCAATGACCACGAAAGTCTTCAACCTCTTCAATCGCGCTCCGGCCAGGCCGACCGGGCTGCCGCGCAGGATGCTGCTCGGCATCGGACTCCTGTCCGCAGCCGCGGTGCTGGCTGAGCACGGGTTCGTCATCGAATCCGCGGCGACCTACTGGATTCAGCTCATCGAGTTCCTCCTTGCCGGCGCGTACATTGCCGACCGCGTCCTGATGCTGGTCCGCGGACCAAGACACCGGGAGATAGTGCGCCAGCGTCAGTTCGAGTTTGCGGTTCTCCTCCTGTTCGCAATCCTGGCTTCGAGCCTCTTCTTTTCCCCGCCCGCCGCCGCCGCTGCGGCCCGCTTCTTCCACACTCAAGAGCCCTGGAGACTGGGCATCCATCTCTGCAAGCTCTTCCTGCTCGCCAACGTCCTGGTCCAAATGCTGCGGTTGTGGCAGCGGTTGCTCTTTCGCGGCGCGCGTCCCGAGTGGATTCTGGCGGGCTCGTACGCCCTGCTGATTCTCGCCGGAACACTCCTCCTGCAGTTGCCGCGCGCCAGCGCGATTGCGGATCTACCGATCGGGCTCCTCGACGCGCTGTTCACCGCCACCAGCGCCAGTTGTGTGACCGGGCTAGGGGTCCGGGACACAGGCACGGAGTTCACCTCGCTGGGACAAGTCATCGTGCTCGGCCTTATCCAGGTCGGCGGCCTCGGGATCATGACGTTCGTCGCCTTTCTGGCCGTGACCTCGGCCGAATCGCTCCCCGTGCCGCAAATGCTGGCCTTCCGCCAGATGGTCGGCGCGCGCACGCCCGCCGTCCTCAAGCGCCAGGTCTGGACCATTGTTGTCTTCACCGTGTTGGTCGAGGCCGCGGGTGCGGCGTGTCTTTACGCCTGCTTGCCCCCCGACCAGGACCGGCTCGTGAAGTTTGGATGGAGCGTCTTTCACTCGGTCTCCGCGTTCTGCAACGCGGGCTTCTCGTTCTCGGCACAGAGCCTCGCCCAACTCCAATCCCATGTCGGCGCCATGCTGACGTTCATGGCCCTGATTGTGCTGGGCGGCCTCGGGTTCCTGGTCGTGACGGATATTCTCGGCCTGCAGGTGTCCCGGCTGCCGATCATCCGCCAAATCCCGTGGGTTCGCCGTTACAACCAGCGCGTGCCCGTCTACCGGCTCCCGGTGCAGACGCGGCTTTCGGTCCTGGTGACCGCCATCCTGTTTGCTGTCGGACTGGCGGGGTTCTGGGCATTGGAAGCCGGACACGTTTTGGCGGATAAACCCGTGCTGACGCAGTTGCTCACTTCGGCCTTCCATTCCATCAGCCCCCGGACAGCCGGATTCGCAACCGTCCCGATCGACCAACTCCAAACGGCAACGCTGCTTCTCATCATGGCCTTGATGGTGATCGGCGCCTGCCCCATCTCGACCGGCGGCGGTATCAAGACGGTCACGTTTGCCGTGCTGCTGGTGGCCCTGCGCTCGCTCATGACCGGACGCGATCGCGTCGAGATCTACGGGCGCGCGCTTCCGCAGCGGGTCTTGCTGGCGGCATTGGCGGTTGTGGTCTTGTATGTCATCATCGCCGGCCTGGGTCTCTTCGCCCTCGCGTTGTATGATCCGCAACTCCCGTTGCGCAGCGAGATGTTCGAGGTGGTGTCCGCACTGAGCACGGTGGGACTCTCGACAGGCATCACAGCCCAACTCAGCCCAGCCAGTCAACTCGTCCTTTGTCTGCTGATGTTCGTCGGACGCGTCGGCCCCATTTCGATGGTCTTGGCCGTGGTGCGGATTCCCCGCCCCGTCCGCTACCAATTCCCCGAGGAAGATCTGGTGGTCGGGTAGATTCTGGACAGTCTGCCGCCGAACTGGGATACCATCCTCCCATGAAATGCGCAGTGATCGGGTTGGGCGATTTCGGACGCGCCGCCGCCATCGGCCTGGCGCGCGCCGGGGCGGAGGTGATTGCCATCGACCGGAATATGGACCGCTTGAATCTGGTGAAGGACGAGGTGGCGCTCGCAGTGCGGATGGATGCCACGCACCGCGAGGCGCTCGAAGCGCAGGGATTGGGAAAAGCCGACGTGTTCGTGACCGCCATCGGTCAGAACTTCGAGGCGCAAGTCCTGGTGGTCGTCCATGCGCGCGCCATGGGCATCAAACGCATCGTCGCGCGCGCCATCAGCGAAGACCACCGACGCGTGCTCGAAGCGGTCGGCGCCACCGAGGTCCTCAACCTCGATGACGAGGCGGCGCGCATCATGGTCCAGCGCCTCACGATCTCGCACATCCGCAATTACTTCGAACTCGCCGACGGCTTCAGCCTGGTCGAGGTCGAGGCACCGCCCTGGACGGCCGGACAGGCCCTGCGCGATCTGGATTTGCGCAAGCGGTTTCGTCTGAACCTGGTCGCCATCAAACGCATGGAGTCCGGACCGGGCGGAGGGCAGACGGTCAAGGAATTCAACGCCGTCCCGATGGCCGATGACGTCATTCAAGCCAACGACGTGCTGGCCCTCGCTGGCAGCGTGCTCGACCTGGCCCGGTTCGTCGGCGAAGACTCCTGAGTGAACTGCGATGAGTGAATTGCGATTGCGCGTGCGCCGCCAATCGTTGAAGCTGGCGGTAATGGAACGTTCGACTGTGCCATGAAGAAGACTGCCTCAGCACACCGGTCCGCCCCGACGGACGGCTTCCGCGTCATGCTCAAATCCAAGATCCACCGGGCCACCCTGACCAGCAAGGCCCTGGATTACGAGGGGAGCATCGGCCTGGACCGGCGCTTGATGGACGCGGCGGATCTGCTGGCCGGCGAGCAGGTCCACGTGCTCAACGTCAACACCGGATCGCGTCTGATCACCTACGTCATCGAGGCCTCTCGCGGTTCCGGAACAGTCATGCTGAATGGCCCCGCCGCGCGCCTCGGCGAGCCCGGGGATCTCGTCGTGATCATTGCCTACGGCCATTACACGGACGCCGCGGCGCGCCGCCTGGCGCCACGGATCGTCTACGTCGATAAGAACAACATCCCAGTCGTCCGCACGCGATCGCGGGCGGCATGATGCCCGGAGCGGCTGCCGAATCTGACTCGGGTGGGTGAGCCCGGGCAGGTGAGCCGTTCGATATTGGTGCCATGTCTGGATCGGTGGAGAGGTGCTTATGAAGCGAGCATGGATCGAAATCGGGCTGATGGCGCCGGCAACATGGCTGCTCTTCGTGGCGGCCCTCATCCCGGCGTTTGGCCAACAACCGCCCCGGTTGGAGATCGAGCGAACCCCGGATGGCGGAGGTCTGCATCTGACGTGGCCGCTGGATGCCGCCGGATTCCAACTCGAAACGACGGACGTTCTGTCGCCTGGCGGCTCCTGGATACCTTGGCCGGAGGAACCTCAAGCGATCGCCAACACACTCTCGCTTCTGATCGAGTCCGGCGAGGCGAGCGCCTATTATCGCCTCCGCTATCGCTCCGCTGCGGAGCTGCCACCCGATCCGAGCACGGTCGCCCCCGCCCTGGATGCGGTGGCGGTGTCCGATCTGGGATCATCGACCCGCTTCCTCTACACCGGCGCTCAGCCCATTCAGACCGGCGTTTCCAACGAGACCATCGTTGCGCGGCAGGCGGCGGTGATACGCGGCAAGGTCTCCCAGGGCGACGGCACGGCTCTGCCGGGGGTCACGGTGAGCGTGCTTGGCCATCCCGAACTCGGGCGCACGTTGAGCCGCGAGGACGGGGCGTACGATCTGGCGGTCAACGGCGGCGAACGCCTGACGCTCTGTTTCAGCAAGAGCGGTTTCCTCGCCGCGCAACGCGCGGTGACAGTGCCCTGGCAACAGTATGCCTTCGCCCCCGCGGTTGCTCTGATCCCGCTCGATCCGAACGTGACACCGGTGGCGCTCGGCGCCGAGGCGCCGGCCCAGGTGGCCCGCGGCAGCGTGCAGACCGATCAGGACGGTTCGCGGCAAGCCACCGTCCTCTTGCCCTCGGCGCTGGACGCCTGGCTGCGCCTCGCTGATGGCTCGATTCAGTCAGTGACCACGCTGGCTATTCGCGCAACCGAGTACACGGTGGGACCCAACGGCCCGCTCAAGATGCCGGCGGAACTGCCGCCGACCGTCGCCTACACCTATTGCGTCGAGTTGAGCGCGGATGAGGCGCTGGCGGCGAACGCCGCGACAGTGCAGTTCTCGAAGCCGGTGGCTTTCCATGTCGACAACTTTCTCGGCTTTCCGGTGGGCACGGTCGTGCCGGTGGGCTGGTACGATGCCGCGCATGGACGCTGGGTTGCGATGGAGAACGGACGGGTCATCGGCGTGCTTGGGATCGATGATGGCCGTGCGGTGCTCGATGTCACCGGAACGGGACAGGCAGCGACGGCGTCTGAACTCGAGGCGCTGGGCATCACCGACGAAGAGCGGGATCAACTGGCCTCGCTCTATGCTCCCGGAGCAAGCCTGTCGCGCTCGCGTCTCGATCACTTCTCCTCGCTCGATCTCAATTTCCCGATTATCACCGGCGGTGTCGGCGCCATCAATCCGTCCATGGTCCCTCCAGACCCTTCCTCGATCCCGATCGATTACATGGAGGATCGCTATGCCACAGGGTATGGCAGCATCGGCATGCACGCCCAGACGGTGCGCGAGTCTATCCCCATCCGGGGGACCCCTCTTACCCTGAACTACGCCAGCGACCGCATGCCGGGCCACCAGGAGAGCTTCGGCTTCACCGTGACGCTAACGGACCAAAATCCCCCACCCCTCCTCAAGCGGATCGCACTCGAGATCAGGGTTGCCGGTCAGCTCTGGACAGAATCCTTCGCCCCGCAGCCCAACCTGCGCCACTCGTTTGCCTGGAACGGCAAGGACGCCTATGGCCGGGTCGTGCGTGGCGAGCAGGTGGCCGAAGTGCGCATTGGCTACGTGTATGATGGCTACTATGCGCGCGCCGCTCAAGCCCCGGCGAGCTTTGGACTGCCTTCGGGGCGCCTGATCGAACCCCTGATCCCAGCCCGGCAGGAAGTCACCGCCTGGCAGGTCCACACTGTGGCTATCCCGCGATGGAACCCGTTCGGCATCGGGCTTGGAGGATGGACGCTGAGCGCCCACCATTTCTACGATCCTCTGGGACGCACGCTCTACCTGGGCACCGGCGACAGATTGGCCAGCCAGAACATGCTCCAACCGGTGATTACAACCGTGGCGGGGCGCGGCGACCGTTACCCGCCGCAGGGATATCCCGCCACCGAAGCCAATCTGAGCGAGCCCAGCGCCGTGGCTGTCGCCCCGGACGGGACCCTCTACATTGGCGGTCGGTTCGCTCTCTATAAGGTCGGTGCGGATGGCATCATCCATCTCGTCGCCGGTGGCGCCGACGGCGAGGCGGTCGAGGTGAACGGAGTGCCGGCCGCGGGGACCTGGGTGTGGCCGGAGCATATCGCGTTGGGACCAGACGGCAGTCTCTACACAACCGCCTCGGCGTGGCATACCGTCCGGGTGATACGGCCTGACGGCATCATCCGACGCTTTGCAGGAGTCGGAATCTCCCTGCCCTACGGGGGTGAGAACATACCTGCCATCGAAGCCTGTCTGAGCGAAGTCTGGGCCCTCTGCGCCGCTCCGGATGGTTCGGTCTTCATCGGCGTCGATGGCGGAGACCACCCGTTCGAGGACTGGCGCCTCCGGCGGGTCGGTGTGGATGGTCTGATCTACACGTACGCCGGTTTCGGCGGCCGCGGTTCGCGCAATGACGGCAAACCGGCCACTGAGGCCTTCATCGCCTCGGTCGGAGGCATCGCGCTGGCGCCCGACGGAAGCCTTTACTTCGGAGACTCGGAACTTCAAGGGGGACGCGTGCGCAAGATCACACCCGACGGCATCATCAGCACCATCGCTGGCTCCGGGTCGACTTCCTACACCGGAGACGGCGGACTGGCTATCGCCGCCGGGCTCAGCGGCGTTTACGGGATTGCTATTGGCCCGGATGGCAGCCTGTATGTGAGCACGCCAAAGCACCATGTCATCCGCAAGATCGATTCGCGTGGCATCATCAGCACCATCGCCGGCGGCGGTGCCCGATTCAGCAAAGATGCGTTGCCTGCCACTCAGACCCTCATCGAGGAGCCGTGCGGGATCGCGGTGGCTCCGGACGGATCGATCTACTTTGCGGACAGATCATCGCGCCGAGTCTGCAGAATCAGCTCCAGCCTTCCCGGATTCGATGGCAGCCAGATCGTCGTTGCCTCGCGCGACGGCCAGCGCCTCTTCCTGTTCGACTCGACCGGCAGGCACATGAGCACGCTCCACGCCGTGACCGGGGCCGTGCTCGGACAGTTCGCTTACGACAGCGCGGGCCGTCTGGCCGGCGTGACAGACGCCCATGGCAACCTGACCCGCATCGAACGCGATCCTGCCGGGCGCCCCACCGCGATCGTCGCGCCGTTCGGCGCGCGCACCGAACTTGAACTGAACGAGGCGGACGAGCTCGCTCGGGTCGTGGACCCGACAGGTCATGCCCTCGACCTGGCCTATGGCAATGGGTCGTTGCTGACTCGAATCGCCGCCTCGAATGGCGATACCTACGCGTTCGCCTACGACTCGCAAGGACGCGTCGAGCAGGCCACCGCCCCGGAAGGCGGCCGCGTGGAGTTCAATCGAACCCAAACCGACCAAGGCCAGGAGATCGTCCAGCGCGACAGCGACGGGCTCCTCATCCGCTCGCGATTGCACTCCTCAACCGTCGGAGGCCGGGTCAGAACCGATCATCTCCCGGACGGCACCGTCCTCGACTGGCAGACCGGGACCGACGGACGCGCCCAGCACCGGATGCCCGACGGTTCGACCATCGCGATGCAGTGCGGCGCCGATCCGCGTTGGGGCATGCAGGCGCCGGTGCTGAGCCAACAGATCGTCAGAACACCCGAGGGGCTGAGCCTGACCAACGCCAGCACGCGCTCGATCATCCTGGCAAATGCCCAGAATCCTCTGTCGCTGATTCGCGCCGAACAACGAACCGACTGGAATGGGCGCACGTTCACCGAGACCTACACCGCTGCCAGTCGCATCCTCATCCAACGCACGCCCGCAGGCCGTGTGACAACCAATCGCTTCGACGCAACCGGGCGTGTCATCGAGCGATCGGTGCCTGGACAGCAGTCCCAGCGCCTCGAGTACGGACCGGATGGGCGCCTGAATCGCGCGGTTGCCGGCGAAGGGGAGGCCGCGCGGACGATCACCTTCCATTACGGAAGTCAAGGCTTCTTATCCGCCACCGTGGACGCCTTGAATCGCACGAACCGGTTCGTCCGCGATGCGGCCGGGCGCCTGCTCGAACAGGAGTTTCCAGATGGCCGGGTGGCCCGATTCGCGCCCGGCGCGGGAGACGGCCTGCGCACCGTCGCTCCGCCAGGCAAGGGACTTCACCAGTTGCTTGTCTCAGCCGGGGCGCGCGCGTGTGTCTACACCCCCCCTGCAATCGGCGACGCAGCCGATTCAGTGTGCTTGTTCTTCAACCCGTCCGGACAGGCCACAGGTCTCTTGCAGCCGAACGGTGAGGCCGTGACAAATACCTACGACACCGCCGGGCGGCTTGCCGCCGTCACTTTTCCCCAAGGGCAATTCCTCTATGCCTATGCAACCAATGGCATGCTGGCCTCCGCCGCCAATTCGGATGGGGCGACGGTATTCTACACCACCGACGGTCCATTGGTGACCGGAATGCGCTGGGAAGGCCCGATCTCCGGCTCGGTTGAACGCGTGTTCCAATCGGATTTGCGCCTGGCCGCGTTGTGCGTGAACGGAACCAATGTAGTCGACTATCGCTACGACGCCGACGGGTTCGTCACGAACGCGGGCGGCCTTGTGATCGAACGCCACCCAACCAACGCCCTCCTGAGCCGGACGATCATGGGCGTTGTCAGCGATGCATTTGCCTGGAATGGATTTGGCGAGGTCGAACGGTATGCCGTCACCAACCAGGACGCCGCAATGCTCCAGATCGAATACGGGCGCGATGCCTTGGGGCGACTGACCGAGGTGCGGGAGACCGCCGGCGAATCGACAACCTCGCAGGCGTTCGCCTATGATTTGGCCGGGCGATTGGTCGAGGTGACGCAGAACGGCGCAACCCAGTCCCGTTACGAGTACGACAGCAACGGAAACCGCGTGACCGAAATCCGCATCGAGGGCGGCGTCGAAATCGCGACGCACCTCGAGTATGACGATCGGGACCGGATTGTTTCGGGCACCCGCACGACGGACGGCGGATCAGCCGTATCCCTCGAATTCAGCCACGACCCGCAAGGCAACCTCATCGAGCAGGTCGTCGGGACCCAGACCACGCGCTACGTTTATGACGCGCTGAACAACTTGAGGCGGGCGGAACTCCCCGACGGGCGTGTGATTGAGTACGTGCTGGATGGCCGACACCGTCCTGTGGGAAAGAGGGTTGACGGCGTGCTGCGCCAGGGCCTGCTCTACGGGTCGTTCATGCATCCGGTCGCGGAACTCGATGATGCCGGCAAGGTCCGCAGTGTGTTCGTCTACGGTCACCGCGCCACAGTGCCCGATGGCCTCATTCGCGACGGCACCTTCTATCGCATTGTCTCGGACCACCGCGGCAGCCCGCGCGCGGTCGTCAACACCCTGACCGGCGAAGTTGTCCAGGAGTTGCTGTATGACAGCTTTGGACGCGTCGTTGTGGACACCAACCCCGGGTTCCAGCCTTTCGGCTTTGCCGGCGGACTCTATGACCCGGACACGCGGTTGGTTCGCTTTGGCGCGCGCTTCTACGATGCGGACCTGGGACGATGGACGCAGCGCGATCCCATGCTCTTCAAGAGCGCCAGCCTGAATCTCTACGCATACGTGTCGAATGATCCGCTCAATCGAGTCGACCGCCTCGGCTTGGGCCCGTCCGCCGGTCCCAACTGGGACAAATTCTTCACCGGTCTGGGGCAATTCGGTGGCGGCTTGCTCGCGGGCTCGGTTTTGCTTTCCATCGAGGGAGCCAGCATGGGCACCGCCACACCGGCTGTCATCGCCGGCGGCACCTATGCCGGATGGAGCATCGGCAGCGGGATCGGCAACATGTACAACGCCTTCGCCAACCCGGACGCCCCCGTGGCGGCGGGCGGCCCGCTGGAATCCGTCGGCCAGGCGACCGGCAACACCACCTGCCAGCAGGTCGGCGCCGCGGCCGACTTGCTGCCCGCCATCGTTTTCACCGGAGGCGCTGAGCCAACCAAGGGCGGCCAGTTGGTCGCTAAAATGATGGACGAGGGCAACACCGTCTTCTCCGTCGGCGGCACCATCGTCAACAACGTGCAGACGGTCAACGACAGCCTCGGCCTCGATACGACCGACACAGGCACGTCCAAGCCCTACGTGCCGCCCTGGAACTCCCAGATCGTCGACCCCGCAAGCGGCACCGTCTATGAGTAGTCTGGTCCACGCGTCATTGCGGCCTGGAACCGGCTCTCGAACAGCGCCCCGTCTCTCACGCATGCCCTCAACCGCAGACTTATGAACGCGCTCTTCGAATCCCACACCCTGTTCCTGCTCGTCTATTGCCTCGCCGCGTTGCTGGCCGCCCTTGCCGGCGGCGCCCTGCCCACAGTGTTCAACCTGACACATACACGGCTGCAGGTTTCCATCAGCTTCGTCGCGGGTCTGATGCTCGGGTTGGCTGTGCTGGGCCTCCTGCCCCACTCGATGCACGATCTGGGGTCCGTCCATGCCAGCGCCGGGTGGCTGCTGGCCGGCTTCCTGGCGATGTTCTTCCTTCAGCGTTTCCTCCCGTTCCACCATCACGATGTCGAGGCGGGCAGCCCGCTGGAACCGTGCGGCCACACCCATGCCCTGGCTGAACGCTCGGCGCGCAGCCTCAGTTGGATCGGTGTCGCCCTAGGCCTGTCGCTCCACTCGATCTTCGACGGTCTCGCCATGGCCGCCGCTGTGGCGTCCGAGGCGCGTGGACATGGCGGAGCGCTGGGCCTGGGCACTGCGCTGGCCGTCATCCTGCATAAACCGTTCGGTGCGCTGGCCATCACCACACTGATGGCGGCCAGCGGTGCACACCACACCTCGCGGCACATGGTTAACCTGGCTTTCGCCCTGGTCACCCCTCTGGGCGCCCTGCTCTTCTACCTGGGCGCGGGCCCTTGGGCCCATACCAATCCGGCCTGGCTCGGCGCCGCCCTGGCCTTCTGCGCGGGGACATTTCTGTGCATCGCCTGCTCGGATCTGTTGCCGGAACTCCAGTTTCACACCCATGACCGCTTTGCCCTCTCCGCAGCGCTGATGGTCGGCCTGGGTGTGGCGATCGGGATCGCCCGATTCGGCCATCCGGAGCACGAACAGGAACACGAACACGAATACGAAGAGCACGCGACAGCCCCGCTCCAGCACGTCCTGCCCCCATAAGGGTCTGTGCAAAAATGAATTCCGGTTTTGCTCGAGGGGATTTGGCTCGCTGGCGAGGCGCGACGAAGGAGCATAGCCTTGACCTCTGTAACTGAGGAGCAACGAAGCCATCGAGCCAAAGCCCCCCAGCCCTCCGGGGCGGGGCGGCACCGGGCCATCTGCGTCGTGCCTCGGTCAGTCGAGTATCTCTGGGGATACACTCCGTCCCTTGGGCCTCGCATCTGGCCCGGTGGCGCTTCCGCCAAAACCGAAAGAGATTTTCCACAGACCCTAAGAGTTGCCAGCCCGAAAGTCCCATGAAACACATTACCTATCCTCGAGCGCCCATAATGCATGCGCCAATCCTCATCTTGTCGTTGGTGCTCTGCGCGGGTCCGGGCACGGCATCTGATCTCATCCTTTGGTACCGCCAGCCCGCCGCCACGAACAAGCTCATGGAAGAAGCGCTGCCGCTGGGCAACGGACGCATGGGTTGCATGCTCTCCGGCGGCATCGAGCGCGAGCGAATCCAATTCAACGAGCAAAGCTTGTGGTCTGGCGACAACAATTGGGACGGCGAATACGAGTGCGGCGACCATGGATTCGGCGCCTACCGCCATTTCGGCGATCTTACAATCCTCTGGCGCAATCGAGGCGAAGATGCGAACGCTGCGAAACACGCCGATTCCTCGGGCGCAAACGCCCCCGCACCCATCGCGGTGCCCGTCGATTACCGCAGAGCGCTCGACATCGCGACCGGCATCCATAGAACGACCTTCACCCGACACGGCATCGCGTTTTCCCGGGAGGCGTTCGCCAGCCGTCCGCATCAGGTCCTGGTCTTTCGCTACACCGCCGACAAACCGGGTGCGCTGTCCGGCAGGATCGGCCTCGAGTCAGGCCAGAAAGCCACAACCGAGACCGCCCCACAATGCCTCTCCTTCGCCGGCCGCATGCCTAACACCCTCAGGCATGCCGCCGTTGTCCGTCTGCTCCACACGGGAGGCACGGTCGCCGCAGCCGGCCGTGAAATCGTGTTTGACCGCTGCGATACTCTGACGTTGCTGCTCGATGCGCGCACCGACTACAAGCCCGATTACAGCGCCGGCTGGCGGGGCGAAGATCCGCTGCCGCGCATCGAGAAGGAACTGGCTGACGCCCAGACCCAATCCTACGACGCCCTGCGGCGCGCGCACATCGCCGACCTCACATCCCTCATCGACCGTGTCGCCCTCGATATCGGCGCCACCGCCTCCGATGTTCTCGATCAACCGACCGACGCGCGCCTCAAACGCTATGCCGCAGGACACGCCGACCCGCAGCTCGAATCGTTGATGTTCTGCTACGGACGCTATCTGTTGGCCAGTTGCTCGCGCCCCGGCGGCCTCCCTGCCAACCTCCAGGGACTCTGGAACGACAGCAACACTCCGCCCTGGGCCAGCGATTATCACAATAATATCAACATCCAGATGAATTACTGGGGCGCCGAGCCCACCCACCTTCCCGAATGCCATCTCCCGCTGATCGACTTCGTCGTCGCCGCCCAGGAACCGTGCCGCATCGCCACCCGCAAGGCCTTTGGTGAAAAGACGCGGGGTTGGACGGCGCGCACCAGCCAGAACATCTTCGGCGGCAACGGATGGGAATGGAACATTCCCGCGAGCGCCTGGTACGCCCAGCATCTGTTCGAGCATTGGGCATTCACACAGAACAAGGACTACCTGGCCCAGACCGCATACCCGGTCCTTAAGGAGATTTGCCACTACTGGGAAGACCGCCTTAAAAGCCTGCCCGATGGCACGCTGGTCGCTCCCAACGGTTGGTCGCCCGAACACGGCCCGCGCGAAGACGGTGTCATGCATGACCAGCAACTGATCTGGGATCTCTTCGAGAACTATCTCGACGCCGCCAAAGCCCTCGGCGTCGATGCCGACGACCAGGCGCGCATCGCCGATCTCCAGGCCCGGCTGGCCCCCAATAAGATCGGACGATGGGGTCAACTCCAGGAATGGCAAACCGACCGCGACGACCCCAACGATACACACCGGCATACATCGCATCTTTTCGCCGTCTACCCCGGACGCCAGATCAGCCCGGGCCGAACGCCGGACCTTGCCCGGGCCGCGATTGTCTCGCTCAAGGCGCGCAGCAACGACCGGGGCGACAAGCCCTTCGGCGTCGATACAACCATCGGCGACAGCCGGCGCTCGTGGACCTGGCCCTGGCGCGGCGCGATGTGGGCGCGGCTGGGTGAAGGGAACCGGGCCGGGATCATGGTGCGCGGCCTCCTCACCTTCAACACACTGCCCAACCTGTTCTGCAACCACCCTCCGTTCCAAATGGATGGCAACTTCGGCATCACTGGCGCAATCGCGGAAATGCTCCTGCAGTCGCACGCCGGTGAAATCGCCATCCTGCCCGCACTCCCCGATGCCTGGGCCCGAAACGGCTCGTTCCGCGGACTTAAGGCCCGCGGCAACTTCACCGTGGACGCCACCTGGAAGGACGGCAAAGTCACCCACTTCGCCGTTCGCTCGCCCGAACCGCGATCGGTCAAGGTCCGCGTCAACGGCGAACTCAAGACGCTCACCACCGTCGCGGAGCAGTCTGTCGGAGTCACGAAGGACTGATTTGAGTTTGACACTCGGGGTTGAATCGCGCTGCTATTTCCCCATACGCGGCGGAGCGGCTTGAGTTTGGCCTTCGCAGCGGCGACACGAAGAATGAATTAACCATGAAGACCTGGATGCTATGGACGGGTCGCGGGTTGGCTCTGGCCACCTTGACGACCATCACCTCCCTCAACCTCTTGGCCCAACCGGCGATTCCCAACGAGTACAAGACGGGCGGATTCGCCATCGGATGCCAAGCCTACACCTTCAACCGATTCAGCGTGTTCGAGGCGATCGAGAAGACCGCTCACGCTGGAGCCAGGGTGATCGAGTTCTACCCCGGCCAGAAACTCAGCAAAGAGGAACCGGCTGTCCGGTGGGATCACAACGCCTCCGACGAGGTCGTCGCGAAGGTCAAAGCCAAGCTCGCCGAGCACAGAATCATGGCGGTCAACTACGGCGTGGTCGATATCCCGAAGGACGAAGCAGCCGCCCGCAAGATTTTCGAATTTGCCAAGACAATGGGGATGCGCGGCATCACAACCGAATCGACGGACTCGATCGACACGATCGAGAAATTGGCCAAGGAGTATGACCTGGTGGTCGGTTACCACAACCACCCTCGCCAACCCAATAACCCGAATTACAGAGTCTGGGATCCGAACTACATTGTGGAACTGACCAAAGGACGCGATCCGCGGGTCGGAGCCTGCGTCGACACGGGCCACTGGTTGCGCTCGAATCTCAACCCGGTTGAATGCCTGAAGATTCTCAAAGGCCGCATCGTGAGCAGCCATCTCAAAGACCTCCATCAGAAAGGCCCCGGCGCCCACGACGTCCCGTTCGGGACCGGCGTGGCGGACATCCGGGCCTGCCTCGACGAACTTGCGGCCCAGGGATTTGCCGGCAATATCTCGATCGAATACGAGCACAACTGGGACAACAGCGTGCCTGAAGTCGCCCAGTGCATCGGCTTCGTGAGAGGCTACGGCAAACCTTGATTCAGCAACGGACAACCCGCGCCCAGGCGCGATCACCTGACATCACACTATGGAAAAACACAGACCTCACACCTCGTTGAATCGGCGACAGTTTCTGACCCGCACAACCGCGGCGGTCGGCGCCGCTTCATTCGCCTTCCCGTACATCGGCCACGTGCAGGGCGCGAACGATCGCATCAACATCGCCTGCATCGGCGTCGGCGGCAAAGGCGACAGCGACAGCAGTGACGCCGCCAACTGCGGCGGCAACATCGTCGCCATCTGCGACATCGACCAGGGCACCCTCGACCGCAAAGGGAAGCAGTTCTCAAAAGCCAAACAGTACCGCGACTACCGCAAGCTGCTCGATGAAATGGGCAAGGAGATCGACGCCGTCACAGTCTCGACTCCGGACCACAACCATGGCGTTGCCGCCATCCGCGCCATGAAGATGGGCAAGCACTGCTTCTGTCAGAAGCCCCTTGTCCAAAACGTCAAGGAAGCGCGCATCATGCGCCAACTGGCCACCGAGAAGAAACTCGCCACCCAAATGGGCAACCAGGGCAGCGCCGAATCCGGCCTGCGCCGGGCCGTCGAGGTCATCCAGGCCGGCGTCATCGGCAAACCGATCGAACTGCACGTCTGGTCGAATCGCCCGGTTTGGCCCCAGGGCTACGACCGCCCCGCCGGCGAAGACCCTGTGCCCGACGGAGTGGATTGGGACGCCTGGATCGGCCCCGCCGCCATGCGCCCCTACAAGAAAGGCATCTACCACTCCTTCGCCTGGCGCGGATGGTACGAGTTCGGCACCGGTGCCCTGGGCGACATGGCCTGTCACACGGTCAATATGCCGTTCCGCGCCCTGAAACTCGGCTACCCGACCCTCGTCGAGTGCGAGCTCGCCTCGCGCGTCTATCCGGAAACCTTCCCCGAGACCTCGCGCATCCGCTTCGAGTTCCCCGAACGCGAAGGCCTCCCGCCCCTCAAGTTCTGGTGGTACGACGGCAATCCGAACGGCACCCCCGCCGTCCCAGGCGCGCCGGCTCGCGAGAAAATCAGGCCGCTTCGGCCCGTCGCTGAAGTCGCCAAGGAAATCATCGCCACCCAAGGCGGCTTGCCCGGCAGCGGTGCCCTCATTGTCGGCGAAAAGGGCAAAGTTTTCTCCCCGGATGACTACGGCGCCCAGTTCTACCTGGCCATGAAAGGCGAGGACGAATTCAAGTCCAGCGGCCAACACGAGGCGTGCAAGGACGTGCCGCAGTCCATTCCGCGCTCCCCGGGCCACATGCAGGAGTGGTTCCGAATGATGAAGGACGGCACGCCCGCTTACTCGAACTTCGACATCGCAGCCTACCTCACCGAGATCATCCTTCTCGGGTGCGTCGCCTTGCGCGTGGGCGAAGGCTATCGCATGGAGTGGGACGGCCCCAACATGACCTCGCCCAACCTGCCACAAGCCGCGACGTTCGTCAGCCGCAACAACCGAGCCGGCTGGGAAGCCTAGAAGAGGCTTCTGCCGCCCTGCGCTTCGGGCTCATTCATTCGCTTCAAACGCCCGGCTGCCCCCGCAGTCGGGCGTTTTTTTTCCGCTCACGAGCGAATCATGATCAGCAGCATCTTGAACCGCTGGACGGCCTCGACCGAATGCGGCTGGTTCGCCGGCATGATAATCATCTGGCCGGCCGGTACCCGGTGCGGCTGGCCGTTGATCCGGATCTCCGCTTCCCCTTCGAGCACGTGCACAAGCGCGTCGAACGGCGCAGTGTGCTCGCTCAAACGCTGCCCCGCGTCGAACGCGAAGGCCGTCACGCCCCCCGTCGCCTTGCGAATCACTTCGCGGCTTACAATGGCGTGATCCTGGTATTGGGCCAGCGCTGCCGCCGGCGTTGCAGTCGCGCCGGACAGACCGGCCTGTTTGGTTTCCGTGTGTTCAGGCATATTCAGAATCCCAGTTCGCTTCTCTCGTCCGTGAATGTGCAATCGACTCCGCCAAAAAGCAAAGCCGATCCGTCAGACTGTCGGCGGTGCATCTGGTTGTTGTCGGTGTTCTATCGCCCGGTGAGGCCACCGGGCCTACAAGGAATCGCGACTCCCGCTGTAGGCCGCATGCGCTGCCAGCGCACGCAGCGGCCTGTCTGCCGTGTCGGGCACGGCACAGGCAGGCGCGGCAGGCAGGCCCCACGCGGCGCAAACTCGATTCTCAGCGCTGCCCCCAGATGCACTGGAGCGTCGGTGCTGCAGGCTTGACGGGGTCCGCCCGCCCCCGGTTAATCCCGGAATGACATCATCGCTCCGCATGCGAATGGGGCTACTGGCGATTTGCTGTCTGGCTGGCTTGCTCCTGTCAGTCAGATCGGACGAAGCCGGTGTGCGTCAACTCGTGATCACAAACGATTTCGTCTTCGCTCCCGGCCCCTCGAACGCTGTCCGCCTCGTAGTCCGCGCAAGCCACGTGACCATCGATGGCCGGGGCGCTGTTTTGACGGGACCCGGTCAGGCTGGAAATCTTGAGTCCCTCGAATCGGCGGGTATCGGCGTGCTGATCGAGGGCGCCACCGGCGTGAGGCTCAAGAACCTCAAAGTGCGCGGCTTCGCCACAGGCCTCGTGTTGCGGCAGGTCGAAGGTGCTCTTGTCGAGGACTGCGATTTCTCCGACAACTATCACAACCCAGCGCACGGCTGGGGCGAATTGCCGCCGCGCGGCGGCATCCTGCTCGATGGCGTCCGGCTGAGCGTGCTGCGGCACAATCGCGCTAATCGCGTCTGGGACGGCCTCCACCTCATCGAGTCGGATGACAATCTGATCGCCGACAATGACTTCTCCCACTGCTCGAACACGTGCGCGAAACTGTGGCGCTCGTGCCGGAACAGGTTCATGCAAAACAATCTCTCCTACGGCCTGCGAATCGATCGCGCCGCAGGCGAAGTCCATGCGCGCGACTCGACCGGTGTGCTGATCGAGACCGGCTCGGACGATAACTTCTGGTACCGCAACGACATCACGCACGGAGGCGACGGCGTCTTTATCCGCCCGCTCAACCGCTGGGTGTCGCGCGGCAATGTGTTCGTTGAAAACGATACGTCCTTCGCAAACAACAACTGCGTCGAGTCCTGGAGCCCCGGCAACACGTTCATTCGCAACCGGGCCAATCACGGGAGCTACGGATTCTGGCTCGGAGGCAGCGATCATACCACCCTGATCGGCAACGAGGCCGCCTTCAATGGACGCCCCGACGGCTTCCACAACGCCCCCGAACAGGGGTTCGGCCACGGCGGGATCGTGATCGTCGGCGGACCCTCGAGCCACACACGCATCGAGGGCAACGATCTGCACGACAACCATGGGGCGGGCATCGCGTTCCGTGGCGATGTCGCGTCGAAAGGCGCCGCATGGCGCACCGAGCATTGGATTGTCCAGGGCAATCTCATTGCCAACAACCGATTCGGGATCTGGGGCCGGTGGGGCAACGCCATCCTGCTCGCCGGAAACATAATGACCAATAACGCCGAGGGCGATCTGATCCAGGACACCACCAACCTCATCCAACTGCCCCCCTCCCCTGCCCAGGCCCTCGCACCAAGAGCCTATCTTGCGGGGCCGGACGTTGTATCGACCGGTCAACTGGCTCGTTTCGATGCCTCAGCCAGCACGGATTCGATCGGACGCCCCCTCGAGTTTCATTGGTGGCTCGATGGCGCTGCCGGCCAGGGGGCTCGCTTCGAGCGCCTGTTCACACAGCCGGGCTTTCAGCGGCTCGGGTTGACAGTCCACAACGGGCTGTCGGCCGCGTTGGCGTGGCGCGATCTGCTGGTCGTCGCCCCCGTCAAGGAGGAACTGGGCACCGAAGGCCCCGCCAGCCTCTGGGACTTCGAACTGGAAGGCAACGACTCAGGACGGGGACGCGTCCGGTTTGCCGAGGACGCCCCGGGCCTGATCGGGCGTTGCGCACTGCGCTTCTCGCCCAATCCGTATCCCGGCGCCTACGCCACGGTTGTCTATCCCGCCTCCCGGGACGCAGGATGGGATTGGAGCGCCAGGCGTGAGCTGCGTTTCTGGATCAAGGCCCAGAATCCGAACGTGCCCGGCTGGCAGAACGCAGGGCCGGTGGTGCGGCTCCTGGGCAGTCGCGGTGCGCTCGAATACAGACCCGCAAAAGACGCCAACCTCCTGAACGACCCTCCCTTCAGTGAGGCCCGATGGCAATGGATGCCGATTGTGATCCCGCTGGCGGGAGACAACCGCTGGGAGCGCCGCGCCACCGGCGAGATCACTCTGGCCTGTATCGACGCCGTGAGCCTGGCTGTCGACTCGTGGGGCGGCGATCCGTTCACCGTCTGGCTGGATGGTCTCGCCGTCGAGTGAGTCATTTTTCACATTCCGCCGCGAGTCCCGCTCAACCGCGGCGCGTACAATCCAATTGTCAACTGTGAAGATGTGACCCCAAGGGCATCGGGCAGATCCCAGACGCGCAGCACATTGAGATAGTCCGGCCCATCCCGGTGCGAAATCGGGAGATCGCGCAGAATCAGCCGATCGAGTCCGGACTCGAAGAGCGAGGCGTACAGGACGTTGACTCCCATGCCGCCCTGGCCTTCGAGCGCCACCGGAACAGCCGGGCAAAGCTCCTGCACGACGCCAACAGCCCGGCGAATGTCCCACACGCGCATCCCGTCGAGCGTCTGGCCGACCAGCATGAAGCGACGCCGAATCTGCCGCGCCTTGGCGGCATCGCCGCTCCACGCGTCCAGACCGATCCCACGCGGGGCGAACCAGAAGAGGGCCGATTCGTTGCCGGCGACCGATCCGGCCAGGGCTGCCCATGCCTCGGGATCGGAGACCATCTGGTTCGTGCCCAGGGCGGAGCGTTCGTTGGCCAGTTCGACCGCAAAGGCCCCGCTGAGGGCCTCAATCAAGTTGGTCCACTCCCCGGCATCCAGAATTCGGAGTGTGATCCGGTCGGGTTTCTCAGTTGCAACTCGACCGAGCGCATAGAGCCGCAACCCGACCTCGGGCTGGCTTGTGAAGTCCCATGCACGGAACAGGAGGCCGTCGCGCTCCGCGCGGATGGCAGGCTTGATGTCCAGGGGGGGAGTCCGCTCAGGCCAACCGGCGAAACACTGGGCGCGCGTGGCCGCCACGCGCTCGAGCAGCCAGGCCTTCTGCAACGATGCATCGAGCCCGTCCGGCATTGGCTGAGCTCGGGGAACAAGCAACTCGTGAATGTTAGTGTTGATGGAATCGGCAGGAAGCGTGTCGAACACGCGCAGATCGAGCGGATGAAAGAACTTCTCCGCGATGGCATCGATGGCCGACTGGTCCTCCTTGAGCCAGCGGTTCATCCAGCGAAAAACCGGCACCTGGAGGTCCTGGGTGTCGTGGTGCGGCCCCTCGGCGATCAGCAGGCCGAACCTGTCCGCCGCGCCATGCAATTCGTAGATTCGCCGCACCTTGCGATGCGTGCGCAGAACTCCGTCCAGGGGGAAGATGGCATCCTTGTCGGTGTTGGCGAGAAGCAACGGACGCGGTGCGACAAGGGCGGCGAGCAAGGGATAATCCCAGCGATGGGCGTTGACGAAGTACATGCAGTCGCAGTGGCCCTCGACAACGCCGTCGATCACGTGGTTGCGCAAGTCGGTGATGCCGGCAACGGGAGCGGCCACCTGCACGCGCTCGTCCAGCGCGGCCACGAACCAAGTATACGCGCCGCCGCCGGAGCGTCCGGTCATGCCCAAACGGGCCGGATCGACCTCCGGACGCGACGCCAGGTAATCGAGGGCGCGGATGCCATTCCAGGTTTCGATGCCGGCGGGCGTGTACCCGCGCGCATTCCACCACCAAAGTCCTTCGCGATAAGTGCCGTGGTGCAGGCCTTCGATTTCGCCCAGTTGCACCGTATCGATCGTCAGGCAGACATAGCCGTTTCGGGCGAACCAGGCGCCATGATGCTGATAGCCGGTCTTGTTGCCGCAACTCACCCCGTTGGTGGCCACCCGGCTGTGTCCACAGACGTACAGGATGCCCGGCAGCCTGCCCGACCTCTCCTTTGGCAAATAGAGATTCGCCGTCACATACAAGCCGGGCAGCGATTGGAAATGCAGCTTCTCGACCTGGAACTGCTCGTGCTCGATCGTGCCGGTCACCGTGCTCCGCAAATCCCCTCGCTCCGGCCAGGGCGACAATCCGAGCATATCCTGAAGTTGCCGGCGGTACTCGGCCTGCCGTGCCTGCCAATCCTCGAGTGTGTGGATTTCGGACAGACAGGCGCGCTCGATCTTCTCTGTTTCCGCGGCGAAGTACCGAGACAGCGCGCGATCGGCCGGAGAGGGTGGAGGGGGCGCAGGCGCCGCCAGGGCCTGGGCCGACGCCAGCACGAGGAGTGTCGCCATCGAGGCGCACCTCAGATCGGAGAGAGCTTGCATGCCGCAACCATCGGGCGAATCGCGGCGGCACTCAAGACATACTCTTGGTTTGTCGCTTGCCAGCGCCGCGGTTTTCACGTCTAACAGCACGCGACATGGACAACTGGCTTGCAGCGCTCATCCTGGGGATTGTCGAGGGAGTGACCGAGTTTCTGCCCATTTCCTCGACTGGTCATCTCCTGCTGGCAGAACACTGGCTGCCGATCGACTCGCCGTTTTTGAGGTCTGACCTCTTCACCGTCATCATTCAGCCCGCCGCCGTCGTCGCCGTGCTGCTGCTGTTCTGGAAGAGACTGGTCGGCCTGGCGCGCAACTGGCGCGAGCCGCAGTCGCGCGATTACACGCTGAAGCTTGCCGCCGGTTTCACGCTGACGGTTCTGGGTGGCTATCTCTTGAAGGAATCGGGCATGCGGTTGCCGAAGACCATCGCGCCCATCGCTCTGGCCACCCTTCTCGGCGGCGTCCTTTTTCTGCTTGTCGAACGATGGCTCAAGAACCACAAGCCCGGCACCGAAGTTACCTGGTGGATCGCGCTAGCCGTGGCGGGAGGCCAGTTGCTGGCAGCAGCTTTCCCTGGGCTGTCGCGATCGGGCTCGACCATTCTGTTGGCGCTGGCCATGGGTTTGGCGCGACCACAGGCGACCGAGTTCTCGTTCATGCTGGGCTTGCCGACCCTCATGGCCGCGGCGGTTAAGGAACTCATGGACTTCCATGAAACGCCGTCCGGCTTCGACATCGACTGGTCGCTGGTCCTGATCGGCTCGATCGCCTCGGCGGTGACGGCGTTTCTTTCCGTGAAATGGCTGCTCCGCTTCGTGCAAAGCCACACTTTCAACGGGTTCGGATGGTACCGAATTATCGTGGGCGGTGCGATCCTACTGTTTGCCTGGTGACGACCGATAAAAATCGAGCGTGGACTCGAGCCCCTCGCTGAGTGAGACGCTCGCCTCGAATTCGAACCCCGCCTGCGCCGCCGCAATGTCCGCCTGCGAATGACGCACGTCGCCCGCCCGGGCGGGCTCGAACACCGGCTCGAGCCGCTGTGCGGTCAATGCGTTCAGACTCGACACCAGATCCAACAACGACACCGAGCGCCCGCCCGCGATGTTGAAGACCCGGCCCGCCACCCGCGACGCCGGGGCCATCGCCGCCCGGATATTCGCCAGGGCCACGTCGCTCACATAGACGAAATCGCGCGATTGCAGGCCGTCGCCGAAGATCGTCGGTCGCTGCCCCTCGAGGAACGCCGTGCAGAACCGCGCGATCACCCCCGAGTACGGCGAATCGAACACCTGGCGCGGCCCGAACACGTTGAAATACCGCAATCCGACCGTCTCGATTCCGTACAGGGCGTGGAAGAGTTGACCGTAACGCTCGCTGGCGTACTTCTGCAGCGCGTACGGAGACAAAGGCAATGGCGGCAGGCCCTCGTGTTTCACCGGATCGGGACCGTCGCCGTAAATTGCCGACGACGAGGCAAACACAAACCGGCGCACCCCGGCATCGCGCGCGGCCTCGAGCAGGCTGAGGGTGGCGGTCAGGTTCTGGCTGTTGGTCTCGGCAGGATGGTCCACCGAGTATGGCACGGACGCGATCGCCGCCTGATGAAAGACCCAATGACATCCCGTCACGCACCTGCGCACCAGGGCCTCATCGCGTATATCTCCCTCGACGAATTCAAGGCGGTGTGAGCTTTGGCGCCAGTCCAGATTGGCGCGCAGTCCGGAACTGAGATTGTCGAGCACAAGCACTTCGGCGCCCTGCTCACAGAGCGCCTGCGCCAGGTGCGATCCGATGAATCCCGCGCCACCGGTCACCAGCACGCGAATGGAAGGAATTGACATCGGAAGGCTAGCCCGCATAGCAGTCCTCTTGCGAAGTCTGAGTGCTCTGTGCACCATCGAGGTGTGAAATATGTGGGCTAGGCCCCGACCGACGCCCGCGCCTCGGCCGCCAGCGGGGTGCTCAGGTAACGCTCGCCGGTCGAACAGGCCACAGTCACGATGAGTTTACCCTTGTTTTCAGGACGCGCGGCGACTTCGAGCGCAGCCCAGACGTTCGCGCCTGACGAAATCCCGGCCAGAATCCCCTCCTCCTTCGCCAACCGACGCGCCATGGCGAACGCATCGTCATTCGTGACCTGGATGCATTCGGTGATCTGAGGCGCTCCCTGCGCGTCTTTCAGGCGCAGGTTCTTGGGCACGAATCCGGCGCCGGTCCCCTGAATCTTGTGCGGACCCGGCGCGAGCGGCTGGCCCGCCAGGGTCTGCGATATGACCGGCGAGTCCTTGGGCTCGACCGCAATGGCCTGGAAACCCGGACGCCGCGGTTTGATGGCCTCACAGCAGCCTGTCAGCGTGCCGCCCGTTCCCACGCTTGCCACAAAGAAGTCGATCAGGCCGTCGGTATCCTGCCAGATTTCTTCACCGGTGGTCCTGCGATGGACGTCCGGATTGGCCGGGTTCTCGAATTGCTGCGGCATCCAGGCTTTGGGCGTCTCCTGCGCCAGTTGCTCCGCCCGCGCAATCGCCCCGCGCATGCCTTCGACTCCGGGTGTCAATACCAGGCGCGCCCCGAGCATCGCCAACAAGGTCCGACGTTCGAGGGACATCGTGTCGGGCATCGTCAATATGAGCTTGTAGCCCTTGGCCGCGGCGACAAAGGCAAGGGCGACCCCCGTGTTGCCGCTCGTCGGCTCGATGATCACGCTCTCGGGCTTGAGCACGCCTCGACGCTCGGCGTCTTCAATCATGGCCACCCCGATGCGGTCCTTCACGCTCCCGAGCGGATTGAAGAACTCGCACTTCACCAGAACGGTTGCGTCCAGTCCGGCGGCCAGGCGATTCAGGCGCACCAGCGGCGTGCGCCCGACGGTCTGGACGATGTCGGTGTAGTATTGCCTCATAACATCCATTAGAATCGACAGAACCCTCACCAATCTTGCCGCGCTGCTCCGATGCAGCAAGAAGATTCAATCTGGCAGTTCGGTGATCGGAGTTCGGGGATCGGAGATGGGAGCGCTCAAGTATGAACAACGTCGGGGTCCCCGCCTCTCGATGACCTCGTTGCCGCCCGTGAGGTTTCGCCGGTCATCGAGCACCCTCCCGATCGCGGTCGGTCAGCCTCCAAAGACACACCTCGAAGACAGACCGTATGCGGGTTTGGTGCTTGCGCTTCGGCGGGGCGAGCCCGCGCAGGCCCGGGTCAAGGCGCCGGGTCTTCGTGATGGGCGGCTGGAGACGGGAGCGGGATCGCTGGTCCCCTTGGGCGGCGTGTCGCTGGAGCAATCGTATTGTCAGTGATGGCGACGGAGTTTAGGAACCGACCGAGTCCAACTACTTGGCCCCGATTACCGGCGGCGACGGGCGATTCGATGGCGAGGCCAAGGCCTATCAACCGCGCCTTGATCTCGTGCATTATCGAGGCTCCGCCACGTTCAACTACACGACGCCCGAACGCGGCATGGAAACCCCAGATGGGGAATGAAATCCCCGTTTGCTAATCAAAGCGGAAATCGCGGTCATCGGAAGATGCGCGCCGTGTATCTGGCGATGCACCGAGATACGCGCCGCGGCGGTGCACGCGCTTGCCTTTCGCCCTGCCGCGGGCCAGAGTCGTCCGCATGATATCCCGAAACGCGAAGACGGGCTCGCTTCGGATCGGACTGTGAACATCATCCAGCTCACCCCAGGCGCGGGCGGCATGTACTGCGGGAACTGCCTGCGCGATAACGCCCTGGTCGCCGAGTATCGCCGGCGCGGCCACACCGCAATCATGGTGCCGCTCTACCTGCCGCTGACCCTGGACGAGCCCGACCTGAGCGCGGGGACCCCCGTCTTCTTTGGCGGAATCAATGTCTACCTCGACCACAAGACGCCGCTTTTCCGCTCAGCGCCCGCTTGGCTGCGCCGGTGGCTGGCCTCCCCTGCCCTGCTCCGCTGGACGGGCCGGTTCGTTGCCAAAACGCGGGCGCGTGACGTGGCGGATTTGACACTGTCGATGCTGCGCGGCGAGGAAGGTAACCAGGCGCGCAATCTGGATGAGTTCATCGTCTGGCTGCGCGCTCAGCCCAAGCCGGATGTGGTCTGTCTGTCCAATGCGTTGCTGATCGGAGCCGCTCGCCGGATCCGACGCGACCTCGGCGTTCCAGTGGTCTGCCTGCTGGCCGGCGAAGACAGTTTTCTCGACAGCATGCCCGAGCCGTGGCGCGCCGAGATCTGGAAGACCCTCGCCGCTCGGGCGGCTGACATCGAGTTGTTCGTTGCCCCAAGCCGTTACTTCGCGGATCGGATGCGCGCGCGTCTGGGGATAGCGGCGGACCGCATCGAGGTGGTTCCGACTGCGATCAATCTCGAAGGCTACCCCGTCCCGCCTGCCGCCCATCCCCAGACCTCCGAAGCGCCGCAGTCCACAGACCAGACGTCCGCCTCCGCGCCTGATGTCGCACGGCTCACGACTGGCGGGCCGCGGATCGTGCCTTCGGGCGACACCCCTATCCTCGGCTACTTCGCCCGCATGTGCCCGGAGAAAGGCCTCGACACGCTGATCGACGCGTTCATCGCGATCCGACGCCGCGCGCGTGTGCCAACACTCCGGCTGAAGGTGGGCGGAGGGTGCGGGCCGACCGATGAGGCCTTCGTCGAGGATATGCGCGCGCGACTGCGGGCCAGCGGCCTGCTGGCTGATGTCGAGTTCCATCCGAACCTGCCTCGCTCCGAAAAGATCGCATTCCTGAGATCCCTGACCGTGTTTTCGGTTCCGGCGCTCTACGGCGAGGCCTTTGGAATGTACCTGATCGAGGCACTGGCCTCCGGGGTGCCGGTGGTGCAGCCCAACCACGCGGCCTTTCCCGAGATTGTCCAGGCGACGGGCGGCGGTGTGGTCTGTGCCGCGGGCGACCATCGGGCCCTAGCGCAGGCCATCGAGAATCTGTTGCTCGATCCGGCGCGCTGCCGGGCGCTGGGCGAGATCGGTTGGCGCGCCGCCCATACCGCCTACTCGATCGCATCGGGAGCCGACGCCATGCTCCGGTTGTCCCAGCGCTTGGCATCGGCCTCTTGAACCCCTTGCCTAACGGTCCGTCACAGGACACGGTCGAAGATTCGCATCCATGGCTTTCGAAATCAAACTTCAGAGGCGCGTCGAGTTCTCGGAAACCGATGCGGCCGGCATCGTCCATTTCTCGAATTTCTTCCGCTACATGGAAAGCGCCGAACACGCCTTCTTCCGGTCGCTTGGTTATTCCATCATGATGCGGCGTTTCGATCCCCCGCTCGGGTTCCCTCGCGTCCACGTCTCCTGCGATTATCGGTCACCTCTGCGATTCGAGGATTTGGTCGAGGTCCATTTGCTGGTCCGCATGAAGAAGGCCAAGGTGCTCAGCTACCTGGTCAAGTTCCGCAACCTCACCGCCGAGCCGTCCGTCGAGGCGGCGCGCGGCGTTCTGACCGTCGTCTGCGTGACGCACGCGTCCGACGGCCAGCTCAAGGCGAGGCCGATCCCGCAGGAGCTGGCCGACGCGATCGAGGTGGCGCCGGCCGAGCTTCTGGCATGACGAGGCGCGCGCGCGATTGCCGGCGCATCCGCGAGTTGCCGGTGGGAATGGAGTCTGCGCTGCGTGGGACCTGTCGTGCCTGCCTGTGCCGTGCCCGACACGGCAGGCAGACCGCCGCGCTTTGCGGCGCAGGCAGGGCACGCAGGGCCCGGTGCCCTCACCGGGCGACAGAATACCAACAACCGTCAGACGCACTGCGTGGTTGCAGGTGTCGCGATTGCAGGTTGACGGCGCGCGCGCATTGGGTTGAATACCTCCCGACGATGACATCGTGTTGGCAGACGCTATGATTCCAGTCTTCTTATGAATACACACCTCTCACGCCGTTCCGTGCTCAAGACCCTCGCAGGCAGCGCCGCATTCGTCGGTGCGGCGCAATGGACATCGACCGCTCTGGCCGCCGAGGGCGGTGCGGCCGGGCTCAAAGGCAACATCCGGCACTCGGTGTCGCGGTGGTGCTATGGCAAAACCAGTCTCGATGCCCTGTGCGCCGCGTGCAAGGAGATCGGCATCGAGTCGGTGGAACTCCTCGGACCGGACGACTGGCCGGTGGTCAAGAAGCACGGACTGGTCTGCGCCATGTGCAACGGTCCGGACAGCATTGGGTACGGATGGAATCGGGTCGAGCACCACGCGAAGCTGCTCGAGGGCTTCGAGCGGATGATCCCGCAGGTGGCTCAGTTCGGCTTCCCAAACATCATCACCTTCTCGGGCAATCGCCGCGGGATGTCCGACGCGGAAGGCCTCGAGAATTGTGCACTTGGCCTCAAGAAGCTCGTCCCAATCGCCGAGAAACACAAGGTCACGGTCATTCTCGAGTTGCTCAACAGCAAGGTGGATCACAAGGATTACATGGCCGATCACACCGTCTGGGGCGTCGAACTCTGCAAACAGGTCGGCTCCGAATGGCTCAAGCTCCTTTACGACATCTACCACATGCAGATCATGGAGGGCGACTTGATCCGCTCGATCAACGATTACAACCCCTATATCGGCCATTACCACACCGGCGGCAACCCGGGCCGCAACGAAATCGACGAGACCCAGGAAATCTACTACCCGGCTGTCATGCGGGCGATCGTCGCCACCGGATACAAGGGATTCGTCGGTCAGGAGTTCATTCCGAAACGCTCCGACCCGATCGCGTCGCTGCGCCAGGCAATCCGAATTTGCGACGTGTAGTCGAAGTTGCCCCCGAAGGCCTGTGCTGTCCCGCGGGCGATTTCTACATCGATCCGCAGCGCGCGGTGGCCCGTGCCCTGGTTTCGGTCAATGGAGGCTGCCGGCGCGAGGATGCGTGCCGGAGAATGCCTCTATTGAGGCCTAAAAACTCAGCAGACATTGCCAGATGAACATGTTGCCCATGCCGTCGATCTCTTCCCACACTCGGCGCACCATCGCCGGATCGCCCGTGATCGGGGGCAACTGGGCGGCCTTTTCCTCCCACGGATAGCACACACCGGGTGCAACCCGGGGCGCAGGGCGTCCCGCCAGTCCGCCGAGTTTCGCGCGGTCCGCCACCGACGCAGGCACGTCGGCGGGCGGGGTGGCAGTTGGCGAGGCATACGAACCGGCCGAGTAGATGCCCTTCTCGCGGCAGACATCGGTCATCACCCGCACGTTCTCGATGCTGGTGTCGTCCTGCATGATGGCGCCGGCATCCATGATGTATCCGCCCTCCGCGGCCACCTCCTCGAGCACACGGGTACAGAAGGCCCGCACTTCATCCGGTTTCCCGTAGCTGAGCAACCCGTTCGGTATCCCGCCGCTCAGACAGAATTTGTCATGGAGTCGGCGATGGGCCTCGAAGATGTCGTCCCGATCGCAGTGGAACACGATGCTGCGTTCGGGCAGTTCGCGGAACGAATCGAAGTGATGGTGCCATTTGCCCTCGGCGTAGAACAGAGTCTGGCGTCCGTTCTTCCAGAATTCCTCGATGATAGGTTTGAGCGTCGGCCAATAGTGCGAGGCGTACTGGGCCGGATTGACAAGCGGCACGCACCCGCGGTGCATCCAGAATCCGATCGGCACCTGCTTGTTGGGGTCCGAGGTCGCCAGGCCGATGTGGCAGAGGTGAGGCATGAGCGCCTCACATGCCTGAAGCACCTTCTTGGGCTGGGTCTGCATGTCGAGTGTCAGCCCCACGTACCCGCGCAGCTTGTCGGCAATGATGTCGAATGGGGCCTTGAAAATGCCCGCAATGGCCGAGGCGGTGCCACACTCCGTCCGCAACCGGGCCGTCTGCGGGCCGAACGCATAGAAGTAGGCGAGCATGGCCATCGCGCCCTTCACGAATGCCAGGTTGTTGCGGTAGGTCGAAGGCTCTCCGATGCGGTTCGCCTCGGTCGAAACACGCGGGAACCAGACATTATAGAGAAAACCGGTCGGATCGTCGATCAACGCATCGTATTCGTCCGCCTTCATGAAGGCCTTATCCTCCGGCGGCTCGATGTAGTTGAAGCCGACCGTATGCGGGATGCCAATGCCCGGGATGCCGTAGTAGCGCAGCCCCATCGCCTGGGCCAGACCGGTCCAGACATAGACCATGTTGGGTACGACGGCGTCCCAGTCGAAGTCCTTCGCGCATTTGATCGCGGCCTCGAATGCCTTGGGGTAATCATGGGCCACATCCTGACACGTGTAGCCGGCGTACTTGGCAGTGAATTCGGCGACGAAAGGCCGGATGGGCACCCGATCCGGCTTCTCGTTGCGCAGCGCCGTCACGTAACGGTTGAAACGTTCCTGATAGAGTTGTTCCGTGTTCATGGGCTTCGATGCGTCTCGGCCCCTATCAAAACGCGGCCTGCAACTGGAATACAACTCCAATCGCAGTTTGTGGAATTTCGTCGACTGCGACAGCCGCGAGGAACAGATTCTCCGACAGCGGCCACGACGCGTTGTAGTACTCCTTGATATCGAGAGCCACTCGATGACATCGCCCCGGCAAAGCTGGACGTTCTCACGCCCTGGCCGGTAGACTCTTCGCGTTATGCATCTGAAATCACTGTCCGCCCTGGTCGCTTTGGTCGCGTCTCTCGCGCATGCGGGGATCATCGAGTCCGGCGAGTACGCCGACGCCAAAGCCGCGCAGGCCGCCTGGGCGCCCATGGCCGGATCGCCTCCACCTCGAGTCGCCACCATCGAAGGCCACAAGGTCCTGCATTTCCCCTGCAACTTTCAGGGCACGACGCACGAGCGGGCGTCCTGGGATCGGAAAGTCAAACTCGATCTGAGTGCGTGTCGGGGCGTCCAATTCAAGCTCTGGTGCGGCGACCCCTCGCCGGTCTCGTATTTCAGCCTCTACTTCCAGAGCGGCGGCGGGTGGTATCATGCCGCTTTCTTTCCCGAGACCACCAACGGCTGGAATGTGATCACAATCGACAAATCCGCCACGACCAGCGAGGGAGAGCCTGCCGGCTGGGGACGGATCAGCGCCATCCGATTCTCGGCCTGGCGCGGGCAGGATCGGAACACCGATCTCTACTTCAGCGACCTGCGCGAAACGGGCGTGCTGGGGGACGACGCCCTCATTGCCGTCGTGCGGGGCGAATCGATCGCACGAGTATCGTCGGGAGAAGCGCGCAGCGTCGAGCGGTTCACTGAAGCCGTCGCACAGGCCCTGCAGGCATCCGATCTCGGATGCGCCGTTGTCAGCGACCTCGATGTCACCGCCGAACGGTTGCGCGGGGTCAAGCTGGTGATTCTCCCGCACAACCCTTCGCTTCCGGACCGCGCGGCGGACGAACTCATCGCGTATGTCCGAAGCGGCGGCAAGCTCCTGGTCTTCTACGTCGTGCCGGGGGCGTTGCGGCCTGTCCTGGGAGTTGAAGGCGGCCAGCACATCAGCGCTCCCCGCCCCGGCCATTTCTCGGCTATGCGGTTTGAGAAAGGCGCCCTTCCGGGCGCGCCGCCCGTCGTCGGCCAGAAATCCTGGAACATCAGCGTTTCCAAGCCGGTTCCAGGCTCGGGCCGCGTCCTTGCCGAATGGATCGACGACCAGGATCAGCCGACCGGTCATGCCGCCGTTGTCGGCTCAGCCAACGGGCTTGTGATGACGCATGTGATGTTGCCCGACGATGCGGCCAACAAACGCCGGATGCTGTTGGCGATGGCAGGCCACCTGGTCCCTGAGCTTTGGCGACGGGCGGTTGAAGCGGGCCTTGAGCGTCTCGGAACAATCGGGGAATTCAGGTCGTACGACGAGGCGATCCAAGGCATCAGGCGCCTCGCCGGAGGGAACGCGCGCACGGTCGAAGCTTTGGCCGAAACGGAGCAGTCGCGCGAAGTCTCGCGCAAACGCGCCGCCGAAGGGCGCTATGCGGAGGCCTTGGACGCGGTCGTGCTGGCTTCGGAGAAACTCGAACGGGCCTATTGCCTGGCCCAGCGCTCGCTGCCGGGCGAGTTCCGGGCGTTCTGGTGCCACAGCGCCTTCGGGGTCGATGGCATCGCCTGGGACGAAGCGATCCGCCGTCTGGCAACGAATGGCTTTACGGCGGTTGTCCCCAACATGCTCTGGGGAGGCGTCGCGTTCTACCAAAGCGCGATTCTCCCCGTTGCGCCGTCTGTCGCACAGCGCGGCGACCAGATCGCCGAGTGCGTGGCCGCGGCGCGCAAGCACGGCGTCCAGGTCCACGTCTGGAAGGTCAATTGGAACCTCGGCCATGCCGCGCCCAAGGAGTTTGTCGACCAGATACGAACGGCCGGACGGCTGCAATCGAGTCGGGAGGGAAAGGAGGAATCGTGGCTCTGTCCATCCCACCCTGACAACCAGAAACTGGAAATCGAGTCGATGCTCGAAGTCGCGCGCCGTTACGATGTGGACGGGCTCCATTTCGATTACATCCGGTATCCCGACAGCGAGCACTGTTTCTGTGCCGGATGCCGTCAGCGGTTCGAGCAGGCCGCCCGGACCACGCTCGGGAACTGGCCGGCCGACGTGCTTGCCCGCAGCCCGCTGCACGAACAGTGGCTCGAATGGCGCCGCGGCCACATCACCGCCGTCGTCAAGGCAGTCAGCGAGCAGGCTCGCGCCATCAAGCCGAAGATCAAAATCTCCGCAGCCGTGTTCCCCCGCTGGACGACGGACCGTGCGAGCATCGGACAGGACTGGAAACTCTGGTGCGAGCGGGGCTATCTCGACTTCGTCTGCCCGATGAACTACACGCCGAGCGACCGGAATTTCGAGAACATGCTGGCGCAGCAGGTCCAATGGGCCGGCTCGGTCCCCTGCTATCCCGGGATTGGCGTCAGCGCCTCGTCGTCCAAATTCGGCGTCGACCGCACGATTGCACAAATCCAGATCGCACGCCGGCATCGAACAGGCGGATTCATCATCTTCAACTATGGCGTGCCCGAGAGCCGCGACCTGCTGCCGTTGCTGGGTCTGGGGATAACAGCACCTGACTAGAACGCGTAACTCAGGCTGAACATGTGGAGATTCAAGCCGGGATTGTGGAGGCCGAGACCGGCATTGGACATGTGTTGGAATCGGTAGCCGATGTCGACACGCGGCAGCACATGGACTTCGACTCCAACGTGGCTTGTCAGTTGGAACAGGATACCAAAGTCCTTGTTGCCAAATGAATCGCGGGACAGGAACGTCGGGCTGACGCCCCCGCGCAAAGAGATCGGCAGGCGCTCGCGTCCGATCTCCAGCGCTGGTCCCACCCCGCCCACAAAAGCATCCGCACCCCGCCCGCTGAGCCAGCCGGCGGAACTGTCCAACTGGAATTGCAGGGACCACTTGCGTCCGATGTCCAGGAGGTCCGTGAGATTCCAGGCGGCCCACAGTTCGGTTTGGATGAAGCGGTTTGCCGACGAGTGCGACGAGATGCCGCAACGCACGCCCACGGATTCCCAAACCCCATCGGCTGCCCGAACGCGACCTCGAACGACGGACCCGCTGAGAACAAGCAGGAAGAGGAGAAACAGCGACGATTGCCGCAGACCGATCCGATGGTGCATGGACATCTGAAGGCTCAATTCAGCCCGGTCGATCCGGGGGGAAAGGGGGCTCAGATGCGGACCTTGAACTGTTCCCCGCGTTCGAGCGACAGCGCGAAAGCGGCCATGAGTTCGGGGATTTTCTCGAGATCCTTGAGGCTGACGAGTTCGACGGGAGAATGCATGTACCGGTTGGGCAGGCTGATGAGCCCACTGGCGATGCCGCCGCGCGTCCAGAAGATGACGTCGGTGTCCGTTCCGCTGCTGGCGGACATGGCCTCGTGCTGGAGTTTTATGTTCTTCTTTTTGGCGACCTGTTCGAGCCGGGCGATCACCTCGGGATGGTTGCATCCCCCGTGGGTCAGGGTGGGTCCTTTGCCAATCCGGATGTCGCCGTGGAGTTGCCGGCTGACGGTCGGGCAGTCGGTCGCATGAGTGACGTCGACAACCAGTGCCACATCCGGCTTCAGCGAATACGCGATCTGGCGCGCGCCCAGGAGCCCCACCTCCTCCATGATGTTCGACACCGCGCACACTTCCGCTTTGAGCTTGCGGCGATTCGCCCCAAGGAGTCGGAGCGCCTCGGCCACCGCGAAAGTCCCGACCCGGTTGTCGAACGCGCGGGCGACAGCCAAGTCGTTGCGCAGCAATTCGAATTCGTCGCTCAGTGTGACAGGGTCGCCAATCTGCACCAACCGCTCCGCCTCCTTGCGATCCGCCGCGCCGATGTCCAGAAACAGGTCGCCGATCTCCGGCACCTTGTGTTCCTTGTCCAGCTTGGTCAGGTGCGGCGCGACGTTGCCGATGACGCCCCGGACCGGACCGTTGCGGGTATGGACGACGACGCGCTGGGCGCGCGCGACAATCGCATCTACGCCCCCGAGCTTACGAACGTAGAGGAATCCTTCCTTATCGATGTAGTTGACGGTCAGCGCGATTTCGTCGGCATGCGCGGCGAGCATGAGGCGTGGCGAACCGCCCTTGTTCAAGACGGCCACGCAGTTGCCGTAGGCGTCCGAGAACGTCTCCTGGGCGTAAGCGCCCACGTAGTCGAGCCAGACGCGTTGTCCGCGCGCCTCATGACCCGACGGACTCGGCGTGTTCACGAGTGTCTTCAGGAATTCAAGCGAGGTGTCGCGCATGGATCGAGTATGGGCAAACCAGGCTCCGTTGCCAAGCCCGCGCTGATTGCCGCATGAACGGTCAGCACATATCGGAGTCAGCGCGCACTCATCGCACACTTCATCGCGCGCTTCATCGCACACTGGATCGATCTGTGGCGAGCGGCATGAAGCGGCAAGGATGTTCTCCCTGGACAAATCGATGGTGCACGATCAAGGCCCTGCAGCCACATCGACAAGCATCGAGAATGCCCAAACGCCAGCCGTCGTCGTCAGACGGCGCTGTTGCCTGCATTTGACGGGGCATCTCATCCGATCAGGCGTTTGATGTCTGCGACCAGGGCCCGGACATCTTCCTCGCGGATGTCCCAGGCGCACATGAATCGACATCCCCCCTGCCCGATGAACGTGTAGAATCTCCAGCCGGCTTTGTGGAGGCCCTCGATCACGGACGGCGGCAGTTCGACAAAGAGCGAATTCGCCTGACGCGGAAAAAGGATGCGGGCTTCGGGCAGTTGGGCCAGTTCGGTCTCGAGCAATTCGGCCATGGCATTGGCGTGGGCCGCGTGGCGCAGCCATGCGCCGTCCTTGAGCATCCCGACCCACGGGGCCGCCATGAAGCGCATCTTCGAATAGAGCTGGCCCGCCTGTTTGCATCGGTAATCAAACTCCGCCGCCAGTTCGCGGTTGAAGAAGACCACCGCCTCGCTGACATGCATGCCGTTCTTCGTCCCGCCCAGACAGAGAACATCCACGCCGGTCTGCCAGGTGATTTCCTTCGGCTTCACCCCGAGCGACGCCACGGCGTTGGCGAAGCGCGCCCCGTCCATGTGCAGCTTGAGGCCGCACTGTTTTGTCTTGGCCCAAATGGACTTGAGTTCCTCGACGCTGTAGACAGTCCCGACTTCGGTCGCCTGCGTCACACTCACGGCCCGGGGCTTGGGGTAGTGAATATCGGCGCGCTTGTCGACCATGCGCTCGATGGCGCACGGATCGAGCTTGCCGTTCGAGCCCGGCATGAGCAGGACCTTCATTCCGTTCGAGAAGAACTCCGGCGCGCCGCATTCGTCGGTTTCGACGTGTGCGATTTCGTGGCAGAGAATGCTGTGGTATGAATGGCCGAGCGAGGCGATCGAGAGGGAGTTGGCGGCCGTGCCGTTGAAAACGAAGAACACCTCGCAGGCCATCTCGAACACATCACGGATCAGGTCGGCCGCCTGGGCCGTCCAGGCATCTTCGCCGTAGCTGACGGCGTGGCCGCTGTTGGCCTCGGCGAGGGCCGCCCAGGCCTCGGGACAGATGCCTCCGTAATTGTCGCTTGCAAAGTGACGTCGGATCTCTCGGGTCGTATTCATCCTCAAAAAGCCGCTTCTCTAACATCGGGCTCTGCCCGCTGGCGAGCGGAACGTTGAAAGGTCAGAGGTCAGAGGTGGACGTCGAGCGTTGAGCGTTGAACGTTTTTGGTTCATGGCTCCCTTGCGCATTCAAGCTCTGCATGCCGCTTGCCGTGAATCACCCGTGCGATTCTGGCACACCAATTCAAATGAGAATGGGGTTCGCAACAACACCGTCTTGGCCGCGACCTTTGTCGGCTTCGTCGGTCGCCACGCTGTCTGACGACAATGGTCCCGACGAAGGCGGAATCGGCCACCAGCAACCAGCAGGCCGCCGTCCGCAGATTCAGCACCGTGACGAATGCCACACAGAAACTGTCCGGACGAAAGCTCGAATACAACAGCCCGGATATCGGCGTCGTCGTCGCCCCAGAAGGTTTCGGTATGGCTACGGGGCGCGCTGCAACTCGCCCATGCGGCCGCGGACCCAGGACCGCACAAAGTCGAGTTGACGCGCGTTGAGCGCTGAGCGCTCGGGGTTGACCGCCAAGGCCGTCATCCAGCGCTCGACGGCGGGGCGATACTCGAGGGTGGACCGCAGGCGTTCTTCGAGGTCCGTCATGTGCCCCGCACCGTAGAAGATTGCGATCGACCGCGGGGGGTCTTTGGCTTCGAGAGCGCGGCGCACATCCTCGATCACCTTCTCATTCCGCTCTTCGATGAGGACCCTGAGCAGATTCTGAAAGCCCGGAGGCAAGCCGGGCATCTGTGGCAGATCGTTCGGCAGACCCGAGAGAACCTCGATGAGCACGACTTGCATGGCCGCCTGGAGCCGCGGACTGGCCTCGAGCAGCGCAACGGTGACCCGCGCCATCGCGCCGAGAAAGCCGGTCCCCTGCATCGCCGCCAGCAGATGGTCAAACTCGGCGCCGCCCCGTTCACCGGATCGAGGTTCGCTGCCTGACGCGCCTTGCGGGCTTGGGGTGTCTTGCGTGCCTGGCGAGGAATTGGCAAAAATGCGCGCCAGTTCCGCCACGGACAGGTCGCTGTTTTGGAAATGCCGCGGGGTGTAATCGATCGCGTGCAGTTGGAATTCGAGCCCCAAGGCCTTGGCCAGCGCGGCCTGGAGGTTGAAGCCGGCCTCACGCTGAAGCGCGAACGACTTGTTTGTCGCCCCCACACCCTCGAACAGCACCAAATCCTGTGCGTTGAGGAAACGCTGAAGCCTCCCATAATAGTCCGTTGTCCCGAGATGCGTCACACCCACGAGCCAGAGCGTCGGGCCGCGTCCGCGCGCCGGTTTGAAGGCCCTCAAAGCAACCTCGAGCGCCGCAGTGCCATCGGAGCGATGGGCCGCCCGAATGAATGGCGCGGGAGGCGAGTCAACCCGCGGCGTGACTGGGCGCGGCGCGGCACAACCCAGACCCAGCAGCAATAGCAGGCCAACCAGCAGGAACCTTTGTTCGAGAGGATTCCAGATCACGCCCGATGCTGATCATCCCGACGTCGCCTGGCGAGTCCAAAGGTTCCTAGTGTAGTGTCTCACAAACGACTGGAGTTATTTTCCCTTTGTTTTTCGCATTCTGGGGCGAGTGCAGCCGGGTTTGATCCGCTCCAGCGTCTGCCGGCACCGGCTCAGTTTCTCGAGGATTGACTCCACGGTCGCCGTCCACACGAACGGCTTAGGGTCGTTGTTCCAGGCAGTCAGGAATTCCTCAATGGCCTTTTCCAAATCCTCGACGCTGACAAACACCCCACGGCGGATGCGTTTGTTGGTCAACTCGCCAAACCAGCGCTCGATCAGATTCAACCAACTGCAACTGGTCGGGATAAAGTGAGCAACGAAACGGTCGTGCCCTCGGAGCCAGCGCTGTACGCGGGGGTGTTTGTGCGTACCATAATTGTCCATCACAACATGCAACTTGAGCTCGGCTGGGAACTCCCTGTCCAGGCGTTGGAGAAACTTCACAAACTCTTGATGGCGATGGCGCCCATAGCATTGGCCGATGACCTTGCCTTGCGCGACTTCCAACGCGGTAAACAGCGTAGTCGTCCCGTTGCGCTTGTAGTCGTGCGTCAGCGTCCCGCACCGCCCCTTCTTGAACGGTAACCCAGGCTGAGTGCGATCCAGGGCCTGAATTTGGCTCTTCTCATCAACACAAACCACCAAGGCCTTCTCCGGCGGGTTCAAATAGAGTCCGACCACATCGGTGAGCTTCTGCAGAAACTGGGGATCCCGCGACAGTTTGAATCCTCGCGTCCGGTGCGGCTTGATTTGGTGGCTTTGCCAAATCCGGTTCACGGTCGCCTTGCTGACCCCTTGGGCTTTGGCCATCGTGCGGCAACTCCAGTGGGTGGCTCCTGCGGGCTTGCTCTGGAGCGTCGCCTCGACGATCCGTTGGACATCTTCCGCCGTGAACGTCGGCTTGCGTCCGCGCCCCTCGGCCACTTCCCAGAGGCAATCGGCTCCATCGCGGATGAACCGCTTCCGCCACAAAGCCACGGTCTTGAAATTGAGATTCAGATCATCGGCGATGACCTTATCCTGCAGACCCTGGGCCGCAGCCAAAACGATCTGGCAGCGCTGGGAAACTTGCTGCGGGGTGCGGTGGGCGGCCACCCAACGTTCCAGTTCTCGACGATCCATTTCGCTCAGATTCACGGGCGGTGCGTGTCGCGGCATGGGCGCAAAATACCACACCCGCGATATAACTCCAGTTATTTATGAGACACTACACTAAAAGCAAAACCGCGCCGGGTCCGAGAGTCAGAGAGATGCAACACACTGTTCCCAGGGCAGAACGCCCTCAGGCCCCACAGAATGCTCCCGGTTCCCTTTCTGGGCGCGGTTTTGCCAGAGCCCGGATGTCAGACTCCGCGGAGCTTTGGTGAAACATCCGGGCTAAGGCGGCGTGATGAACACCGGAATGCTGGTCTGACCTTCCGGATCTTTGACGTAGACTTTGGCGTCGCCCTTGACCCAAACAGCGTACCTGAATCCGTAGGCCGACGGGTACTCGCGGCTGAAGGCCGGCACCTTGCCCGCGGCACGAGCGATCCGAACCACCGGGTCGGTGCCCGGCGGGTCGTACTGCAGTGGACCGATCTTCAGGGTGCTGCCGGTGTCCTCCAGATAGATTTGCCGCTGTGAACGCCCGTAGCATTGGCTGAGCGGCGTGAGCCGCCAGTAGATGAGAGACGGCCCGCCCACTCCGGCCACCTGAGCCGCGATGATCTGGGGAGGCGAGCATCGAGGGGTGGCCTCGATTTCGTTCGATTGGCAGTACTCATCCCCGTTGAGCGCAGCGGGCCGGATCACGTAGTAGTACGTCGTGCCGGAAAGCCCGTCATCCTCCGAGTAGGTTAGACCGGTTGTCGCGTCCAGCCACAGGTAAGGGCCGCCGGGCGTGGTGCCGCGATAGATGTTGTAAGAGACCGCCATCGAGTAGGCCGTCCACGAAAGAGAGACCGTCTTCTCGACCACGGAATCGAGTGTCAGCATGACACAATCACACTGGGGATCGCTGGTTGCTTTGACGAAGACGTGGGCCGGCGCGGTGCTGCTCAGGTCGCCCATGCCGCTGCTCGGGAACGACTGCGAGGTGGTGTCGGTAACCCGCAACTGGACCAGGTACTCACCCGGGCCCAACGCCTCGAAGTAAGCCGTCACGTCCAGTGTGGCCCCATACACGTCGTTGAAGTCGTTGTCGCCATCCAAATCCCAGGCGTATTCCTGAATCGTGTCGCCCGGGTAGGGACCCGACTGATGCTCGCCCTCGTCCGGATTCACCGACCGGCGTCCGTCCAGGAACCACGGCTTGGCTGCCGGGCAGAAGACATAGGGACCGTCCGGGTCGGCGGTCGGCTCGATCGGCGGCGATGTGATCCGCACGTTGACGATGTCGATGTCCTGCTTGGCTGGAGAGCCGTCGTCGGTGACGCGCAGGGCAATGGGATAGACGCCGACAGCGGAGAACGTCAGAGCAACCACCGGGCCCTCGACATCATAGGCACCGTCGCCATCGAGATCCCATTCCCAACGGACGATGCTCCTTCCGGTGGTCTGATGGAAGGAATCGGCGCCATCCACGAAGATCGTCTGCCCGACGACGCCAGGATTCGGGATTGCCTTGGCCACCGCCACGGGAGTGCCCGGATCGAACAGCGTCGCCTTGAGCATCTGGATCGCCCAGGCGGTTTCAAAGCACCGCTGCCGGCCGTCGGCTTGATGCCCCCACCAATAGCCACCCGCGTTCTGGTCCCGAACCAGGGTGCGCGCGACGCCGTCGGTGGGATCGCCGTAGCTTGCCTCCGCCGCGTACCAATTGATGTCGGGCTTGCCGGGCGTGTTCGAGTGAAGCCACTCGATGGGATTCTCGACCCCGTCCTCATCCGGATCATGCAGGAGCATCGCCTTCACGAACGAATAGAGTCCGTAGTAGTAGGCTTTGATGTTGTTGCCGTAGTTGCCGGTGTTCGTAAAACGGTCGCGAATCCAGGTCTCGGCCAGATCCCAACTCGGTTTGCCCGTCGGACCGGTCTCGCCCCGCCCGATGCCGTCCATGACCATCTGGACCATGCCTGAGGGCGTGGTGGCGTACCAACCCCAGGGTGCGTCGCCGCTGTACGTGTATCCGAAACTGCCATTTGCACCCTGACTATACGCCAGCCAGACCACGTTCCAGGTCTTGACGCAAGGATGCACGTCGATGCCCCACCGCCGCTCGGCCGCGATCATTCCGATGGCGGCCCACTGGCAGGCAGAGTTGTCTGGCGCTTGGTTTGCGCTGTAGCGCCACCCCCCGCCGGGCGTCCCGTCATACTGCGCCCACATGTAACCGTCGGTCATGTCCTGAACGATTTCGCGATACTCCCGCCCCAGGACGCCGGGATCGCTTCCGCCCGGCACTTCGCCGGTGACGGCCTTGGCGGCGGGCGTGCCGCTGGCGACGATGGCATCCATCAGCATGCCCATCTGATACCAGTCCTGGTCCTGGGAAAGTTCGATCTTGTAGCCGTTGGCATTGCCGTCGGGCATGAACGTGCAGTGCGGATTGGTTTGTTGTGGCACCGTCGAAGTGTCGAGGTATTGGAAGAGGCGACGCAAGCCGCGCCGGACGGTCTCGGTGTACGGGTTGTCGCTGCTGCCAATCTCGAGGTGACCATTGACCTCGAAGGCATTCACATTGGCGGCAGAACAACTGATGTAACCGTCATAGGCATAGCCGCCGTACCGGCTTGCCCGCCAGTCGCCCACGGGCATCCCGCCCGAATCAAACCGATTCATGCTCTTGTGCAAATACCACAAGCCTTCGTCGATCGCGATGTTGACATCGGTCTTGAGCATGTTTTCCCGTGTGCTGACGTCCTGCAGAACAACGAAATAAGCCTTGCTGCCGGTCTTGCCCGTATTCTGATCCTCGACGGTCAAGCGCGCTGTATAGATCGTCCCAACGCTCCCGGTGTACACGTGCTTGGCTTCGATCGCGTACGGGTCGGTGACTTGACCCGAGACCGGCGCGCTGCCGTCGCCGAAGTCCCACGTGTAGATGATCTTCGTCCCGCTTCGATCGCAAGTGCCCTTGAGTGTGATTTGCCGGCCACTGATTGAATCGTGCGGAATCAGCGGGTTTGTCGGCGACCAGGGCACGGTCTTCACCAACGGCGTCGGAGAAATCGCCAGTGCGGACACGGCACAGACACAAAAGGCGCCAATCAGTTTTGCCTCGAGGGTTCTCATCGGATCCATCCTTTCTGACTTTGAGATTCTCTTCGCTTTTCGTTTCGGCCGGAGACAGGGGCTATCGGAAAGCCGCCCGTTCCAGCCTCTTTTCAATCCGCGCAATGCGGGACCCTCCGTGCACGCCGGAGAAGCGCCGCACCCAGAAGCCCGAGCCCAGTCAGCAGTCCGCCGGCGCCGGGCTCAGGAATGACATAGCCATGGATGCCGAATTCACCGATCCCAAAGCCCAGGTACTCCTCGCTATTCTGCCGAACGGAAACGGAGTAAAGCGGGTCGCTCGCAAGGGTGCTGTAGAACCCCACGAAACTCGCCCCGCCGCCTCCGGAGATTGATAGCAAGGTCGCGATCGCTTCCCCGCCAACGGTCAATCCTCTCACATCGAAGTCCCAAGTGGCGGCGGCCACTTCCGGTTCGAGGTAGAGATAGAAAGCCATTGTCCCCGCGGGCAGGGTCAGGTCCAATTGCGCGTAACTGCTGCCGCCCGCCCCTGTCCATGGGCTCCAGTACACCTGACCGCCATATCCATGACTCCAGCCGTTCCATTGTCCGACTGCAGGTCCCACGTCGTAGAGTTGGACCGGATCGGAGAAGACCAAACTGCCCGACACCGGCACCGATGCCGGCGGGGACGCGTCCATGACCCACGAACCGAGCGGCCGCGGGTCGGACGGGAATCCCGTCATGGCGTATCCTCCGAAAGAGGATGGCGGAGGGCCGTTTCCAATGCTGGTGTCGATGACCACGGCGGCCCGCCCCAGGACCAGCGCAGACAACAACGCGACCACGGTGCATATCATTGTTCGACGAATCATGGATGCTCCTTTCTTGTTTTGACGCAGGTTAAGTACCGTCATGAAGAAACGGAATGAGCCACGGGGCACGCGGCCATCCCTCATTTATGGAATGATCGCCACCTAACACACCCAGGCACGATTGTCAACACCCAATCAGGTGTTCTGCCCATGACGAACTGTCGGAGGGTCGAGTTAAACGAGGCCCTGTTCGGTGAGGATGATTGTCTCGAGTCAGGGACTCTCCCGCGGCTGCGGGATCGTCCCTCCGAGCCGGTTCATGGTCCCTGTACGCACTAAACTGTTGAAAGTCAACGCTGCCCAGGAACCTCGCAACGGCTCGTGCGAGGGGCTCAGCGCCCGGGACCCCGCATCAGGATTTCCCCCTGCGTTTTGCCCTCCAACTGGTCGCGGATCGATTGCGCGCGACCGGCGATGAAACGCTTGATCTGGTGGACCGGTGCGCGCGGACCTTCCGGTGCCCCGTCGCGCGGACCTTCGAGCCAGTTGGTGCTGATAGCGAGATCAAAGCGCTTGAGTCGAAAGTCGGACTCCGCCGCCACGGCGGGCCGGATGATGGCGCCGATCCGATCGATCCGGGAGTAGAGGCGGTCGACTGTGAACGGTCCTTCGAGCGCGCGTTCGAGGTGGCGCCGATAGAGGTGGCGGAAGGCCTCGACCTTCAGCATGCGGTCGAGAAAACGGTTTTCGTAGGTGCTTGGCCGCCAGATGCACGCCCGCTCCCGGCGCTCGTTCGTTCCCACGTAGCCGAATTCGCCCCACCCATGATCGTGGTCCCAGGGAATGAACACAAGCCGGCCCGTCCGGGGGTCCATGCACATGTAGAAATTCTGGCCGTTGCTCAGAAATCCGTCGTAGCTCGAAATCAGGACGTTCCCCGCCAGGAACCCGGCGAATTCATCGAGATCGATATAGTCCGGCACGCGCCGCGCGAATTCGGGATCGTCCGCTTGGGCCAGGAGTCGGGCGAAATCGACCAGCCGGTCCAACTGCCGCGGTGTGGCCCTGGTCTTGAGGTCGTAGATGTCTGCGTATGCGCTCCAGTCCTCGCCCAGGTACTCGAAGAGTTGGGTGGTCACGGGCTTGAAGATTGGGACGTCCGGAGAGCCGAAGCGGTCCGCGGCGAAATCGGCATCGACGTTCTCGACCAGCACGTACAATCCGAGCGGCTGGCGCTCGAAAAGGCCGGGGACATCGAGCGTCAGGTAAGCGTACGCGGTGCGGGGACCGGGGACGCCCAGCTCGCGAAACAGGTGCTGGGCAAGGACGTCGTGCAGGTAGCTGTTGTCCGGAATTGCGTTGACGAAATTCAGGGTGTGGATTCCGGCCATATCCTGGCCTCTGACGAACTTGTCCAGGTCCACCTTGAACGGCTGTTTGGGGCCGAAGAGCGAGTTGACGTAGGTGCCGTTGCCTCGATATCGAACGCCCACCGAAGAAAACTGTACTCCGGCGAATTCGAGATGGGCCCGCGCCCAGTTGAAATCGAGGCCCAGGACGCCGGCCAGGCCGCTTCGCCGCGCCTTTGGATTTCGCAATTGCATCATGCCGTCCGGGCGCATCAGGTTCGGGATGGGCGGGACGCGCGACGGCCCGAGCGCCTTCCACTGTCCGGGCGTGAAACTGAACTGAGCCGTCCAGACATTGGTGAGTCCGTAGAGTTCGGCAGCACTTCGCGGAGGAGGCGGCGACTCGCGGGAGGCGTCTGGCGATCGGGGCGGCCAGGGGCGGGCGGGCTCGGCAACCTCGGGCATCTCCTTGGCCAGGCGCCGGCTCGATTGCTCGACGAACCATCGTGTCAGATGCCCCTGCCGGAGCGACCAGACAAATGCAACGACGAGCAGGATGAGCAGGCATACGCCCGATGCCGCGACGGTAACAACGCGTCGCAAGGCCCGTTCGAGAGCAACCCACCGCCAGGCCCGTCGAATCCCGCGCACCAACCCGCTCTTGCGCGTCCGCGGCGACCACGCCTCGACCTGGGTCAGTGCGCTGCATTCGAACTCGGTCGACATCGCGCGGGGGACCTCGGCCAGGAACTTGGGCAGATCGATGCCGGGCGCCCGGGTTTGAAGCGCCTTTCGCAGTCTGTCCAGGCCGCGGTCCCTGAGCGCGACCGCGCGGGCCTCTTGACGCCGCAATGCCCTCGCCGTTTCCGGGATATGCGCCTGCACGACACAGCCCAGGACAACGGCATCCTGAAGGCCTCGGCGCATCCGAACCAACGCGCCGAGGACGGCGGCGCTCACGCCGGCTGCAGAGGCCCTCGATGGCATCGGAAGCTTCAGGCGTCTGCGTTCCCATCGGACCGCGAGCCAGGTCGACCGGAGCAACCACGAGGCAATGACGGTGTTCCGGGGCAGCCGGCGCCACTGAAAGGCGAACGCGTGAAACACCCCAACGAAGACCCGCTCGACGACCTCGCTCTTGTACGGGGCCAGCAGCGATGCGCTGCCGAAGACCAGCGGCGCAAAGGCCCGGACGAGACTCGGGAACTCAGGTCCGCCGGGCGCCATGGACCGGGCACGGCGCAGGTCGCGAATGGTCATTGCGACGTGAATGCGGCAGGTCCCGCCGTGCGCGGGCGCGCGGCCCGAAGATTCCCGTGGACCTAATGTCTCAGACGCGTCGCGGACGGCGGCTATTGTATCGGTCTCATTTCTCAACGGTTCCCCCGCTGGATCGCGCGGCGTTTATTCGGGCTTCGTTGCCCTTCTTCCATTCCTCGCCCAGCGCTTCGAGCGTCTTGCCAGTCCAATCCTCCCAGAGCGCCCGGGCATACCTTCCCTCGCGCGCGGCGGCGTTGAGCTTGGGCACGATATCCCGATCGTGCGTCTGGGTCACCCAATTGAGGAAGTTGCCCGTGATGCGGTAGCTGGCATCGTAGGCGGCGCGATCTAGATTGCGCTCGGTGATCTCGGCGCCCTTCGTCTCCGGCTCGTAAAGGAACCAGCGGATGTAGTCGGCGATGCCTTCGACCAGCCAGCCGGGGGTGCGTGTGGCGCCCGCGTTGAGGCGTCGTGCGCGACCGTAGTCCTGGACGACATGGACCAGTTCATGCACCACAGAGCCGAGCGCCTCCCGGCGCAGCTCGCGCCGGAACCATCCGCTGTTCAGGTTGACGCGGTTTCCGCCCGCCGACGCCGGTGTGCCGCCCATATCCGTTCGAAACCGCAGGGTGATGTTCGTTGCAGGCTCGAAGCCTTCGCTGGGCAGCATCGCGACCAGCTTCGGATACCATTCCTGGACGACCGGCCGCAGTTTGGCATCCGCCCACTCCGCCAGGTCCGGCGCGGCCGTCGCATCGATGGTGAACCTGTATTTGCCCTCGGACGCCCCGAACACAATGAGAATGGACTCGCCCGTTTGACCCGTTGCGGGCTCGAGAGGCGGCCCCTGGGCGTTGACGACGTCGATCTCGCCATAGAAGGTGTTGCCGAACGCGTCCTGGTCCTCGGTGCGGACGACGTCCAGCAACAGATACCGGTAGTCGCCCAGCTTGCCCGAGGCGGGGTCCGACACCGCCACCCCATACTGGCCGCCTGCGGCCCCATGCCTGACGCGGGTGTCCACCGCCGCAACATGTGTCCACCCGCACGATTCGGGATCGGTTCCCCGACGCGGGCTTGGGACGAATCCGGAGGCCGCGCCGTCCGCCGCGTAGAGCCGGTAGACCTGCGGAGCGCGCGATCCCGTGTGCCACGAGTACGTGTTGATCTGCCTCACCGGAATGACGCTCTTGAGATCAATCCGGATGCGGCCGCCGTCCGTCCCGGCGCGGAAGAAGAAGTTCGCCGCAGGTTCGTCTTCCTCGACGGGAAGCCGTCCGTCGTGCAGGACGGCGAGCAGGCCGCCGTTCGAGTCGCGTTCGCCATCCACCAGGGTGAACTCCGCCGCGGACGCCGCATCGTTCCTGGCGGGGATCGGCACAGAGTCGAAAACGAAGGCGGACCCGGCGGGGCTGTGCCCGATCGAGACGACGGCCGCGGCTCGGGAGACCGGTGCGGCGGCCAGAATGAGAGCGGTAGGAAGGAGCAGGAATCGGGTCTTCATGTCGAATGCGTGATATTGGACCAAGCCAACGCGCGCCGTCCAGTGAATGCGGTTGGACGGGCCGGACCGCGGTGCATCTGGTTGTTGTCGGTGTTCTGTCGCCCGGTGAGGGCGTCGGGCCTACAACGGATGGAGATTGCCGGAGAGGCGACGCCTGCCTGTCGCCTGCCTGCCGACTGCCTGCCGCCAGGCAGGGCTGGCAGGGCTGGCAGGGCTGGCAAGTCCTCGTCGCCCGCCAAACAGGATCTGCAACTTTCATCGCCGGGGACGAGACGTTCCCCCGCCGCCCTTTTCGTCATCATGAATTGTTCCGGCGCTGAGCGCACTCCGCGCACTCTACGCTCGCCAAGAGAATGATCTGGGCCAAGAGTGGCTTCGAGTCTTTGTGACGCGCCACGCGCCAGCTATTCCGTTCATCCTGGTGACCCTGTTCCTGGATGTGCTGGGCATTGGGCTCGTCGTCCCAATCCTGCCGCGCTTGATCGAGGGTCTGTCGGGAGGGAACGTGTCGTCCGCCTCGACCACATTCGGCCTGTTGGCGTCGCTCTATGCGCTGATGCAGTTCATCTTCGCACCGGTGCTGGGAAGCCTCTCCGACCGCTACGGGCGGCGTCCTGTCATTCTGTTTTCGCTGTTGGGGTCGGGACTGGACTATCTCGTGTTGGCGGTGGCGCCGACGCTGGGATGGTTTTTTGTGGGGCGCATCATTGCGGGCGTGACAGGGGCGAACATTGCAGCGGCCAGCGCGTATATTGCAGATGTGAGCCCGCCCGAGAAGCGGGCGCAGAATTTCGGTCTGATCGGTGTGGCGTTCGGACTCGGATTCATTGTGGGGCCGGCGCTTGGCGGCCTGCTGGGTCAGGCCGGGCTGCGGCTGCCGTTTTATGCGGCGGCGGCGCTGACGCTGTTGAACTGGTGTTACGGGCTGATGGTGTTGCCCGAGTCGCTCGACGCGCGGCATCGGCGGGCATTCGACTGGGGGCGGGCCAATCCGATCGGGTCGCTAGCGGCCTTGCGGCGGCATCCGGTGGTATCCGGGTTGGCGGGGACCTTCTTTTTGCTGCACGTGGCGCATGCGGCCGTGCACAGCACCTGGGTGCTGTACACCGCCTATCGGTATCAGTGGACGGTGGCGCAAACAGGGGTGTCGCTGGCCATCGTGGGAGCGATGGCCGCGATTGTCCAGGGCGGTCTGGTGCGCGTGGTGGTTCCGAGGCTCGGTGAGCGCCGTGCCATTGTGACGGGTTTGTGCATCGGGGCGCTCACGATGACCGGTTACGCGGTGGCAACCGAGGGTTGGATGATCTATCCCATCCTGGTTTTCGGATCGTTGGGCGGCATCACCGGCCCGGCGGCCCAAGCCCTCATCTCGAAAACCGTCGCCCCGAACGAACAAGGGGCTGTTCAGGGGGCATTGTCGAGTCTGGGAAGCGTGGCCGGGTTCATCGGACCGCTGTCGGCCACAACGCTTTTCGGCTACTTCATCGGCGCGCGCGCGCCTGTGATGCTACCCGGGGCCCCGTTTTATGCGGGCGCACTGGTTCTGCTTGGAGCGCTGGCCCTGGTGTCGCGCGCGTTCTGCAGGTCAACGTTTCACAGCGCCACCCCGGGCGTAGGCCATGTAGTAGAGCACGGGCACGGCCATGCGGCTGATCAGGAGGGAAGCGATCTCCCCCGCCATGAGCGAGATCGCTAAACCCTGGAAGATCGGATCGAACAGAATCACCGCCGCGCCCACCACCACAGCCATGGCCGTCAGCAACATCGGACGGAAGCGGACGGCCCCCGCATCGACCACGGCTTCGGCGAGAGGCATGCCCTCGGCAAGACGCAGCTCGATGAAATCGACGAGAATGATCGAGTTGCGGACGACGATGCCGGCGCCCGCCATGAAACCGATCATCGAGGTGGCGGTGAAGAAGGCGTTGAGAGCGCCGTGCGCCGGGAGAATCCCCACCAGCGAGAACGGGATGGCCACCATCACGATGAACGGCGTCAGAAACGATCGGAACCACCCGACCATAAGCACGTAGATGAGGATGCACACGGCGGCAAAGGCAAGGCCCAGGTCGCGGAACACCTCGATTGTGATGTGCCATTCCCCGTCCCATTTCATGGCCGGTTGGTGATCGGTGAAGGGCATTGCCGCATTGAGTATCTCGAGCCGGGCCTGGTGCCCGCTGAATTGCCGGGCATCGATCTGCGCGAGGGCACGGTTCATCTCGAGAATCGCATAGACGGGGCTTTCAACCTCTCCCGCCACATCCCCGATCACGTAGGTCACCGGCATCAGGTTCTTATGATAAATGCTCTTGTCGGCAGTGGTCTGCTCGATCCGCACCAGCTCGCGCAATGGCACCAGCGGCGGCACGGGACCGGCGTGGCCCGGCTCGGGCAGGGCGTTCGCATCCCCGCTGCGCACCCGCAACGCGAGCAACTCCTCCGGCGTGGTGCGGGCCTGACGAGGCAGCTCGAGGACCAGATTGACATCCTCCTTCTCGCGCGGTTGATGGACGAGGTCGACGGAGAGTCCATCGACGGCGATGCGCAGGGTTTGCGAGATGGTCTCGGCGCTGATGCCGTGCAGGGCGGCCTTCTCCTTGTCGATGACGAATCGCGCCTTGGGCTGGTCCTCCTCGACATACCAGTCGACATCGACGACGCCCGGCGTCTGGCTGAAGATGTCGCGCACCTTGCCCGCCAGAGCCAGACGTCCCTCCGCCGTTGGCCCGTAGATCTCCGCGACGAGCGTCTGCAATACGGGCGGCCCCGGGGGGACCTCGGCCACCGCTACCCGGGCGTTGTGCTTGGCGGCGATCGCAGCCACGCGGGGCCGGACGCGCTTGGCGATGTCGTGGCTCTGGGCCTTGCGCTCGTGCTTGTTGACCAGGTTGATCTGGAGATCGGCGACATGGGCGCCGCGGCGCATGAAGTAGTGCCGGACGAGGCCGTTGAAGTTGAACGGGGCGGCGGTGCCGACGTAGACTTGGTAATCGGTCACCTCGGGTTCGGTGCGAATGGCGGCGGCGATCTCGCGGGCGGCCTGGGCCGTCCGTTCGAGCGCGCTGCCTTCAGGCATGTTCAGAATCACCTGGAATTCGCTCTTGTTGTCGAACGGGAGCATCTTCACCTTGACCCAGCCAATGCGCACGGTGGCCATCGCGGCCAGCAGCAAAAGGGTAATGGATGCCAGAAACACGAACCGCGCTCCGGAGCCTGCGATCAACGGGCCCATCAGTCGCCGATAGAGCCGCGTGAAGAAATCCTCCTCGTGCTCGAAATGCGAGTGGTGCGCGGCCCCGGCGGGCGGGGCGCCCTCCGTGAGCGAGGCATACTTCCGGCCCCATCGCAAGATGCGGATCGACGCCCACGGCGTGACGATGAACGCAATCGCCAGCGACCAGAACATCGCGGCGCTCGAGCCGATGGGGATGGGCCGCATGTAGGGCCCCATGAGCCCGCCGACAAAGGCCATGGGCAATACGGCGGCGATCACCGCAAACGTCGCCAGAATCGTGGGGTTGCCAACCTCGTTCACCGCCTCGACGGCGATGGTTGACCAGGAGCGCCCCTTGTTGTGGGGCAAGTGAAAGTGCCGGACGATATTCTCGACCACCACGATTGCATCATCGACAAGGATGCCGATGCTGAAGATGAGCGCGAAGAGCGTGATCCGATTCAGAGTGAACCCGTAAAGGTAAAAGACCAAGAGCGTCAGGGCGAGCGTCGCCGGGATGGCCACCCCCACGATGCCCGACTCGCGCCAGCCCAGCGTCAGCCAGATCAGGATGGCCACGCCCACAACCGCAATGCCCATGTGCAAGAGCAGTTCGTTCGATTTCTCGGCGGCCGTCTCGCCATAATGCCGCGTGATGGTGACGGCGACGTCGGCGGGCAGAATGCGGGACCGGAGCGCCTCGACCTTCTCGATCACCGCGCGCGCAACCGAGATGGCGTTCGCCCCGGGCCGTTTGGCCACCGTGAGTGTCACGGCCGGCTCCTCCGCGAAAGGCGGACCCGACAACGACGCGCTTGCCTGTCCCTGGCCGAAGAAGACGTACTGACTTGGCTCCTCCGCGCCATCCACAATGTCCGCCACGTCGCGCAGGTAAACCGGCCGGCCTCCGAAAACCCCGATCACGACATTGCCAACCTCGCGCGCGCTGGTGAGAAACGCGCCGGTCTCGATGGCGATTTCCCGGTTGTCGCTTGTGAGGCCGCCGGCGGCGGACTGGCGGTTGGCCTGCTGGAGCATCGGGACCACTCCAGCCAGGCTCAGATTGCGCGACGCCAGGCGGGCGGGATCGAACAGGACCCGGACCTGGCGGCGCGCCCCGCCGATGAGCGTGGTTTCGGCAACGAGCGGGACTTGCTTCACCGCGTCGTCCACTTGCGCCGCCAACCGCCGCAGAGTCAGGTGATCCTGCCGCGGGCTGTGAAAGGTCAGGGCGAGAATGGGGACGTCGTCGATCGACCTCGGTTTGATCAAGGGCGTGCTCACGCCGTGCGGGATTCGATCGAAATTCGACTGCAGCTTCTGGTTCAACTTGACCAGGCTGCGCTCGATTTCCTCGCCCACCTTGAACCGGACAATCGCCAGGCTCTCGCCTTCGCGGGACGTCGAATAGAGGTACTCGACGCCGGGAATCTCCCAAAGGAGCTTCTCCATGGGCCGAGTGACGCGCTCCTCGATCTCCTTGGCATTCGAGCCGGGCATCGCGACCAGCACGTCGATCATCGGCACCTTGATCTGCGGTTCCTCCTCCCGCGGGAGAAGGATGATGGCGCCCAGGCCCAGCAGAATGGACGTGACGACCAGGAGCGGGGTCAGTTTCGAATCGATGAACGCCCGGGCCACCCGACCGGCCAGACCCAGCGAGGGCGGATGCGATGCTTCGTTCAAAGCGCTCATGGCTTCACCTCGACGGGTTGGCCGTCCACTAAGGCGACGCCACCCTCGACGACGACTGCCTCGCCCACCTCCAATCCGGACACGATCTCGATCTCGTCGCCAATCTGCTTGCCCGTCTTGACGAGCCGCAACCGGGCATGCTGGTCAACGACCACGAACACCATCTCCATTTGGCCCCGCACCACGAGGGCGGAGGACGGAATCCGAGTCGACGTGATCTCGTTCACCGGCACGGCCACCCGACCGAACTGGCCCAGACGAAGCCCGCTTTCAGGCGGCAAATCGAGTTTCACGCGGAATGTGCGTGTGTTCGGGTCCGCCATGGGAGCCAGCTCGCTGACAACGCCTTCGAGGGCATTGGTCCGCGCCCCGACACGAATAGGAAGTGTGATCCCCAACTGCACCCGGTCGATCAGGGCCTCCGGAACATCCGCTTCGAGCCGCAGCGACCCCGGGTCCTCCAACTCGAGCAACGGACGCCCGGGGGACGCCAGGTCGCCCACCTCGGCCAACCGGCGGCTGATGACGCCATCGAACGGAGCGGTGATCCGGGCATAGCCAAGCATCGTTTCGGCCTCGGCTAGGGAAGCGGCGGCGACCTCGGCGCGCGCCTGGACGGCGTCGTACTCGGCCTGAGTCACGGCCTTTTGAGCAAGAAGAGTCTCGAATCGCTTGCGATCCTGGGCAGCCTGCTGCTCGACCGCCCTGGCCTGATCCAACCGAGCCTGGACTTCACTGACTTCGAGTTGAATGAGCAGATCGCCTTTCTTGACGTTCTGGCCCGCGACCGCAGGCAATTGACCGATCCGCCCGCTGATCTTGGCTTCGAGCGTGGCGCGGACCCGGGCGCGGATGGTGCCGACGACCTCCTCGGTCGCCAGCCACCGCTTGGCTTCCACCGGTCGGGCCCGCACCGAGACGGAAGGCAAATTCACCTCGGAAGATGCGTCCTGCTTCCGGCCGCAGCCGGGAGTCAGGGATAGGATCAGAATGGCTAGGGCGCAGGTGGTTGTTAGCGGAAACGCGAGTTTGGTCATATCATTTAGATGCGGAGTCAGTCTGAAGCTGCGGGAGGCCCAGCGCCTTCCGCAGAGCGGCGATGGCAATCCGACGATCGGCCTCGGCTTCGGCCCGCCGCACGCGCGTGCCTGTCAGGGCGGTCTCGGCGTCCAAAAGCTGACTGGCCAGGCACAGCCCTTGCTCGAAGCGAGCGCGTGTGAGTTCGACGCTTTCTGCCGCCTTGGCGACGGCTTTCTCGGTGACTTGCAGACGTTCGGTGGACTCGTTCAAACCGATGCGCGCCTGCTCGATTTCCAGGTCGATCGCGAGCCTCACTTTGCGCTCCTGCTCGTTGGCGGATTCCTGGGAAGCACGCGCCTCAGCCACTTTTGCACGCGTCAATTGACCATCCCAGAGGTTCCATTGCAGCAGAGCGCCCGCAGTCCAGCTCTCCCCCTCGCCTTCGAGCCGCCAGCCCCGGTCGTAATCGAGACTGCCAAAGGCGCTGAGCGTCGGGTAATACCCCCCTCGAGCCGCTCGGACGCTCGCTTCGGCGGCGTTCTCACGGGACCGGGCGGCCGCCAGTTCGGGACGCGTGCCCACTTCGCCCGCATCCGGAGGCGCGACAGACGGCACATCGAGCGACACGGCGAATTCCGTTTCTTCGAGTCCGATGAGGTTCCGCAAGGCGCGCTCGGAGAGGGCCAACGCGTTGCGGGACCGCACCAGGTCTTCGCGCGCCTGGGCCAAACGCACCTCGACATCGAGCACGTCGGCGTGCAGCAGTGTGCCCGCTTCGAATCGGCGCTGGGCGATTGCCAGATTGCTCTCGTAGGCCCGGACGGCGGCCTCCGTGGCCTCGATGAAGGCGCGGGCCTTGTGAATGGTGTGAAAAGCCCGCGCCACTTCAAACGCCAGCGCGTTGCGAACCGCCTCCGCCTCGAATTCGGTCGCCTGCGAGTTTGCCCTGGCTGCCTTGCGCCTGGATGCCATTTGCCCCCCGGTGTAGAGTGGCGCCGTCACCAGTCCCTTCACATTCAGATTGTCGACGTCCGGTACTCGGTTGAAATCGAGCGACGGGCTGAATGCCTCCTGGTTGAGAATCGACCCGAACACAAGCATCGGATTGTCCGAGCCCATGTAACTCGACTGGACTTGCACCTGCGGCCAGAAAGCGGCCTTGGCCTGATCCAGCGCGGCCTTGGCGGCGACAATGCGCTGCCGGGCCAGTCGCGCATCGGGACTGTTGGCAAGCGTATGGCTCAACGCGCGCTCGAGGGTCCACGGCTCCGATGCGGCCGCGCTCAAGGACGCGCCCAAAGCCACAACGGCAATCAACCGCAACATCCCGACTTCTCCTTTCCCACCCCGAGCTTCCGAAGAATCGTCTCCGCCGGACAGAACCCTGTGAAAGCCGACTGGATGAGGTTGAGGCCGACGAAAGCGGCCAGGAGCAACCACCACGGGTTCACCCAATGGGCCAAAGCGAGACTCAGAAGTACCAGAGTGCCCGCCAGAACGCGAATGGCATTTTCAATTGTCATAGGTCGCTGAATTGAGGTTCACGATTCAGTTTGCCCGTATCGAGCCGCGAGCCGCAAAGAAGTTACGCACCGCATGGCCCACAACGCCCGCCTTCCTGCGCGCCGAGCCCCAATTCTCACAAGCCGTCTCCCTCGCAAGGCCAAACCTGCCTTAGGGTAATTGATTTTTGCACAGACCCTAACCGTCTCGCGCAGCAAAGACGAGAATCAGCGCCGACTCATCCCGCGATGTGGAACGAGGACACGGATGTCCGGGCTGCAGCCGTCCAACGGTTTGTTTACGCCCAGCCTTGTCGCCCGTCAACAACCGCCGACGCCGTCGGCGGCGAAGATGCGGCTTGGCCGCCGACGCGTGGCGATGGTAGAAAAGGGTCGTTGAGACATGACCGAAAACCCGCCAGTGACAAGTGGCGCTGCGCCGTTCCAGGCAGCGCGGAGGCGATCTCTCTCACCCGTCGAGGTGAGGCTTGAACTGGCGCTCTGCGGAGTGCTGATCGCCGGCTTGCCGATGCTCTCCCGGCACTTCGGACTCGATGTCCGGCTCACGACCGTGGTTCTGGGCCTGGCCGCCGGAGGGCTGTGCCTCCTCTGGAGCGTCCTGAGCCGACGCAGAAGGTGTGTGCTTTGGGGAGCGATTCCAACGCTCGCGGCCGCCACCCTGGTCTTCGTCGGCCAGGCATTTGAATCGCGGCACGCCGCGCCCGCGCTCGAGGCCAAGGGGCGGATGACCGTGGCGGTGATGGCCGTGTTGTCAGTGTTTTGCGCGGGCACAGTGGTCAACCTGACGAGGCGCGCCTCAGATCAAGTCCGGTCCTCATTTCCATGAGAAATCCCCGTGTTTCCCGGCCCCTCTCTCCCGCGCCTCGCTCGTTAGAATCCTTGAACCCTCCAACGCAGCACAGAAACTCGATCTGGCTACGACATGTATCACCGGTCTAGGCTACCAGTCCGCGTGGCCAGAGATCGTCGCGAGTGAACAACGATGAAAACCATAGGAATGATCGGCGGAATGAGTTGGCAATCGACCATCGAGTACTATCGACTGGTCAACGAATCGATTCAGAAGAAGCTGGGAGGCCTGCACTCCGCCAAGTGCGTTCTCTATTCCGTCGATTTTGCGGAGATCGAGGAATGGCAACGGCACGGCGAATGGAACAAGGCGGCTGAGGCGCTGGTCGGAGCGGCGCAGGGCCTCGAGGAGGCGGGGGCTGATTTCGTGCTGATCTGCACCAACACGATGCACAAGCTCGCCGATGCCGTGCAATCGCGCATCGGCATCCCGCTGCTGCACATCGCGGATGCGACGGCGGAGGCAGTCCGACGGGCGGGACTGCGCCGGGTGGGTTTGCTGGGGACGCGTTTTACCATGGAAGAGGAGTTCTACCGGAGCCGATTGGCAAATCAGTTTGGGCTCGAAGTCGTGGTGCCGGACGCGGAGGACCGGCAGACGGTGCACCGCATCATTTACGAGGAACTGTGCGCCGGCGCAGTGCGGCCCGAATCGAAGGCGCTGGTCGGTGGAATCATGAATCGTCTCGAAGCCGTGGGCGCGAAGGGCGTGATCCTGGGTTGTACTGAGTTGGGGTTGCTCGTGGATGCAGGGGACAGCCCGCTGCCGCTCTTCGACACCACGCGCCTGCATGCCATTGCGGCGGTGGATTGGGCATTGAGCTGACGCATGCCGAACTCAGTCCAAAGCCAACTGCTCGACTCCGTGCCCGACGGCGTGTTCACCGTGGACGCCGAGTGGCGGATCACGACCTTCAACCGGTCCGCCGAGCGGATCACCGGCATCCATCGTGAGGAGGCGCTGGGCCGCCGTTGTTGCGATGTGTTCCGCGCCTCGATTTGCGAGAGCGCCTGCGCCGTCAAACAGACACTGGCCACAGGCCGCCCGGTGGTCAACAAGGTGGTCTACATCGTCGATGCCTCAGGCCAGCGGCTGCCCATCGGCGTTTCGGCCGCCGTCCTGAAAGACAGCCGGGGCCGAGTCATCGGGGGCGTCGAGAGCTTTCGCGACCTGCGGGTGGTCGAGGAGTTGCAGCGCCAGGCGCGCGCCCAGGATTCCTGCTCGGGTCTGATCGGACGCAGCGCACGGATGCGCGAGCTGTTCGAGTTGCTGCCGGTGGTGGCGGCCAGCGACAGCACCGTGCTCATCGAGGGCGCCAGCGGCACCGGCAAAGAATTGGTCGCCCGGGCGATTCACGCCCACTCGCCCCGAAGAACGCATCCGTTCCTCGCCGTGAACTGCGCGGCTTTGCCCGACACACTGCTCGAATCGGAACTGTTCGGCTACAAGGCCGGGGCGTTCACCGACGCCAAAAAGGACAAGCCCGGACGCTTTGCGCTTGCGCAGGGGGGCACGATTCTGCTCGACGAGATAGGCGACATCTCGGCTGCCCTCCAAACACGCCTGCTCCGCGTGCTGCAGGAACGCGTCTACGAACCCCTGGGCAGCGTCGTCGCAGTCAAGGCCGACGTCCGGGTGATCGCCGCCACTAACAAGGACCTGCGTCAACTGGCGCAGGAAGGTCGGTTTCGCGAGGACCTCTTCTATCGCATCCATGTCGTGCGTCTCGAACTCCCACGCCTGCGGGATCGGCGCGAGGACATCCCCCTCCTGACCGAGCAGTTCATCGCGCGATTCAACCGGCTCCAGGGACGCGATATTGCGGGAGTCTCCGAGGGCGTCATCGCGCGGCTCATGGAACATGATTTTCCGGGCAACGTCCGGGAACTGGAGAACGCCATCGAGCATGCGTTCGTGCTCTGCCGGGGCGCCTTGATCGAGGAGTGCCATCTTCCGCCCCACCTGCGAGCGGCGGAGTCGGAGCAGGGAACGCGGCTCCCGCGCGGTCTGACCCTCGCGGCGATGGAGGAACTGCTCCTGCGCGATGCCCTGCGGCGCCATGGCGGCAACCGCGCCGCAGCGGCCCGGGAACTGGGCATCAATACCAGCACACTCTTCCGCAAGATCAAGGCCTTGAAGCTCGACCGGATCGGCAAAGGCGATCGGAATCCTTGACCGGTGATGCGGAATGCCAGTGTGTCCAATGCGCACCGAAGCAAAAGGCAATGCCTCGATCCGGCCAGGCACATCTCATGCTCCGGGGCGAATCCTTCCGCGAAGACCGAGCTTTTTCCGCGGGCCGCACCCCGCAAAGCCATTGGGTTGACGCGCATGCGCCGATGCGGGAGTTCGCCCCCATCGCAGGCGGGCGGCGAGCTCGTGAGGAGCTCCGGAGCGCGGACTTACTGCCGGCTTGACGCGCGCGACGTGCCCGCCCTCACTCGACTCCGATCGACAGCCGATTGGGCATTGGCATGACAGTTGCATGTGGTGCTGCCATGACCGTGGCCATCCCTATCTGGCAAGAGCGCGTTTCACCTGTGTTCGACGCCGCCTCCCGGCTGTTGGTCGTGCGGCGCCATCGCGGCCGGACCGTCGAGCGCAAGGAGTTCGTCTTGACCGCGACGTCGGTCGAGGCCCTGGCCCGGAGCGTGGCGGAACTGGGCATTGACGTGTTGCTTTGCGCCGCGGTTTCCGAGACTCTGCGCACCGCGCTCGAACGCGCGGGGGTGGCCGTCGAGGCCCATCTCTGCGGCCAAGTCGAGGACTTGCTCGAGGCTTTTCATGCCGGGCGTTGGCGCCGATCCGAGTTCCGCATGCCGGGGTGCTGGGATCCGCATGGCCCGCTCCGGCTGCGGCGCGGCGGATGCCGATCTCGGAGACGGATGCAGCCTGCTGAACGCGCCAAGTCCGACCAAAAAGCATGAATAACACGATCGCTGTCACTGTCCTCGTTGAAAACACCGCGCGGGACCGCGGGCTGATGGGAGAGCACGGTCTGGCCTATTACGTCCAAGCAGGAGGGCGCACCCTGCTTTTCGACACCGGCCAAACCTCGCTGATCATCCAGAATGCCCGGCGACTGGGCATTGAGCTATCGGGCCTCGACGCAGTGGCCCTCAGCCACGGGCATTACGACCACACAGGCGGCCTGCACGCCGTGCTCGGAATCGCGCGCGACGCCGAGCTTTACACCCATCCGGCGGCCTGCGCCCGACGGTTCGCTCGAAATCCCGACGGCACCACGCGGGATGTCGGGATTGGCCGGGAGAGCCTCGATTCCATTCAGGCGCGTCCGGAGCGCATTCATGAGACTACGACTGCGACGGAGGTAGCACAGGGCGTGTTCTTGACCGGCGAGATCCCGCGCGCGACCGACTTCGAGGATGTGGGCGGCCCGTTCGTTCTCGACCGAAGGGGGCTCGAGGCCGATCCGATCGTCGACGACCAGGCTTTGTTCTTCGACACGGCGGATGGGGTGGCCGTGCTGCTCGGCTGCGCGCACGCGGGGATTGTAAACACCCTGCGGCACATCCGGCAGCTCACAGGCGGACGCCCCATCCACAGTGTGCTGGGCGGCATGCATCTGCTGGCGGCCGGGCCGGAGCGCATGAACCGCACGGTCGAGGCGTTGCGTGGGGAGAAGGTCCGGCGACTCGGACCGGCCCATTGCACGGGAATGGCCGCGACGTCTCGGTTGTGGCACGAGTTTCCACAAGCCTGCACGGTGTGCGCTGTGGGCAGCCGTTTCACGTTTGAACGCTGAACGGATCGGTGCAGAGTGTCACTAGACATGATCATGAAACTGCCGCACGCTCTTGGATTGGGTCTGGCACTGGGGCTGAGTGGGCTGCCTGTCTGGGCTCAGGATTCAGCCCAAAACAGCACGGTCGAACAACTGCAGCAGCAATTGCTGCAGTTACGCCGGCAATTCGAGGAAACGCAGCGCCAGCAAAGCGCGCAGATCGAGGCGCTGCAGCGCCAAATCGAAGCTTTGCAGGTCAAACCGCCCGTCGAGGCGACCGCCCCGGCGCCCGCGGCTGCTGCACCGCCCGCACACCCTGCGCCTGTGGCTGACGCGGCGCCCGCGCAGGCGGCGATTCAGACCTGGACTCCCGCGCAACCCATCCCAGTCATGCGCTCCGGTCAAGACTACCTGAACCTGAGCTTCAAAATGTTGGCGACGGCCGGCCTCTCCACGTCGACGGAGGCGGGAGAGGAGATCGAGTTGGGACACCACGATCCCGCGGGACGCGGCTTCACGCTTCAAGCCGCGGAGATTGCCCTCGACGGCGCCGTCGACCCATACTTCCGCGGTTTCGGCAACATCTGCATGAGCGTGGATCCGGACGGTGAAACGCACGTCGACCTGGGCGAGGTCTACTTGCTGACGACGGCGCTGCCGGCGAATCTGCAGGTGAAGGCGGGCCTTTTTCTGGCCGAGTTCGGACGGCAAAACCAGCAGCACGCATATCAATGGGACTTCGTCGATCAACCGATCATTCTTAATCGGCTTCTCGGGCCGCACAGCCTGCGCGATCCGGGCGCCAGGCTCTCGTGGCTGATTCCGACTCCCTTTTACACCGAGCTGATGCTGGGCGTGTTCCACGGCCAGGGACACTCGGCCTTCAGCTTCCGGTCGCACGACTACGACGGGACTCACGGACGCACCTCGCTCGAACGCGAGTTGCACGGGCCGGGCGACCTGCTCTACGTGCCGCGCATCACCAGTTCCTTCGACCTGAGCGACACCCAGACCCTCGTCGCCGGGGCGTCCGGCGGCTTTGGCCCCAACAATTCCGGCGCCGACGCGGACTCGCAAATCTACGGGCTGGATCTCTACTGGAAATGGAAGCCGGTCCACGCCGAACATGGATTCCCATTCCTCGCCTGGCAGTCCGAGGGATTGTACCGCCGCTATGAGGCAGGGGCCGATTCCGAGCGCGACATGCCTTCGGAGGACCTCGACGACTGGGGCTTCTACTCCCAGATCATGTGGGGGTTCAAGCGGCGATGGGTGGCCGGTCTGCGCGGCGAGTGGGCGGATGGCAATACCGGCGCCTGGGACGCAAGCGATCGCTTTCGAGGGGAGCGGATTCGCTTTTCCCCGAATCTGACCTGCTATCCGACTGCGTTCTCGAAAATCCGGCTCCAATACAACCTGGATGACGGAGACCGGTTCGGCACCGAGCATTCGGTCTGGCTGCAAGGCGAGTTCCTCCTTGGCTCTCACGGCGCCCATAAATTCTGACATCCGTTCCGCTATGAACAGACTCGACCAACCGCTTGCCAACTCACGCGCCCGCTGGCCCTCGCTCCTCCTCGCCGCATGCGTTCTGTCGTCCCCGACTGCCTGGGCCAAGCTCCGGGTGGTGACAACGACGCCCGATTTCGCCGCCATCGCCGCCGAGATCGGCGGCGACCGCGTCGAGGTCACGTCGCTGGGCAAACCGACCGAAGACCCGCACTTCATCGACGCGCGACCTAGTTTGATTCTCAAATTGAACCGCGCGGACGTGCTCGTGGAGGGTGGGGCGGAACTCGAGATCGGCTGGCTGCCGTCGCTGATGGACAGCGCGCGCAACCCGAAGATTCAGCGCGGCGCGCCCGGCAATGTCTACGCCAGCGAAGGGATCGAGATGCTCGAAGTCCCGTCCGTGCTCGACCGCTCGATGGGCGGGGTGCATCCGGTCGGAAACCCGGCGTTCATGACCGATCCAGTCAACGCCCGGATTGTCGCCGAGCGTCTGGCCAGGGTGTTCGGCCAGCTCGACTCGAAATCGAGCGCTCTGTTCAACGCAAACCTGAAAAGCTTCTCCGACAAACTCGCTGGAAAGCTGATCGAGTGGCGGAATCGCCTGGCACCGTTCAAAGGCAGCCGGATCGTGGCGTATCATAACTCGTGGCCCTACTTCGCCCGCCGGTTCGGACTTCAGGTCGATCTCTTCCTCGAGCCGAAGCCCGGACTGCCGCCCACGCCAACCCATTTGGCCCAGGTCATGGCCAAAATGAAGGAGAGCGGCGCACGGGTCATCCTCGTGCAGCCCTATCTCAACCGGCACACAGCGGAGACTGTCGCCAGCCACACAGGGGCCGTGGTGGTCGACGCCGCCGGCTTCCCGGGCGGCGTCAAGGGGACGGAGGGCGACTACTGCAAGTTCATGGACCATCTGGTCAATTCCTTGGCCGATGCGTTGGGAGGCAAGACACCGTCGACCCAGCAATGACGAGCATGGAACCAATCAACATTCTGGAAATGCTTGTCATTCTCAAGTGGCCGCTGATCGCGAGCCTCACGTTGCCCTGGCTGCTGGTCTATCTGGGCCTGCACGTCGTGCAGCGCGAGATCATCTTCGTCGACCTCGCTCTGGCACAAGTGGCGGCCCTGGGCACATGCGTCTCGCTCCTGATGGACTGCCATCTCCATTCCTGGCAAAGCTACGCCTGGTCGGCCGCCTTCACCGTGGTTGGCGCCGTGGTCTTCACGCTCACCCGCAGCCGGCATCCGCGTGTGCCTCAGGAGGCGCTGATTGGGATTGTCTATGTCGTGGCGGCCGCCGCCGGAATCCTGATCCTCATGCGGAGCACCGGCGGCAAAGAAGAGCTGCAACGTTCGCTCGTTGGGGAGTTGCTGGTTGTGCCCCCGCGCGAGGTTATCCAGACCATCGGCTTGTACCTGGGCATCGGGGCGGTGCATTACGTCTTTCGTCGGAAATTCCTCGCGATTTCCAAAGACCCCGACGCCGCAGTCCGCTCCGGGCTCTCCGTTCGAGGGTGGGATTTCCTCTTCTACGTGACCTTTGGCTTCGTGGTCACTAGCTTCGTGCATATCGGAGGGGTGCTGTTGACATTCTCGTACCTGATCGTGCCGGCCGTATGCGGCAATTACCTGGCCCACACGCTGCGCCGACGCCTGGCGATCGGCTGGACCGTCGCCACCCTCGCCAGCCTGGCAAGCCTCTGCCTGACGCCGGCCCTCGACCTGCCTGTCGGGGCCACGACCGTATGCATGCTGGGGCTTCTGCTGGCAATCACGATGGCCCTGGCGCGACGGGTCCCGGCACCGCAAACGCGTCCGGCCGCCGCGGACACCCTGACCGTCGCCCGCAGCCAGAGCGACGCATGAGAAGAGACAATGAATCAGAAACAATACTCGAAACTCGATGTGACTCTGGCCAGCGTGTGCCGCAGTTGTCCGGTCTGCCGCACCGCGCGCCGGCGCCGGACCGGCTTGGCGTATTGGCTGGTCAATCGAGTCGAAAGCTCTCTCTGCCCGTTCTGCCGGGCCTACGAACGTGTTTACGGGCGCAAGTCCCATGAAACGGGCGCCGCGCACCAACCGCAATCCGACACATGATAGACCGCTGCACACTCTGGTTGGCGACAGCGCTGACTCTGGTCTGCCAGGCCGGCAGTCTCGCCGCCGGCGGCAGCCGCGCCCAGGCGCTAAAGGCCCTGTGTGGTCGGCTCGAGATCGGGCCAGGCGCAGTGATTGCCGACGTCGGTTGCGGCGAGGGACTCGACGCCGCGGAGTTCGCTCGAGTCGTCGGCGAGAGCGGCACGGTGTTGGCCCAGGAGATCGAACCCGCCAAGCTCGCCACGGTCGTCCGGGTGGCCGCCAAACACGGCCTGCATCAGATCGTTCCGGTCTTGGGACAGAGCGACGATCCCCGATTGCCCGATGGTTTCGTCGACCTCATCTACCTGAACCGTGTGTTTCATCACTTGGCCCAGCCCCAGGCAATGCTCCGGCGCCTCCATCAGGATCTTAAGCCCGGCGGTCTTTTGGTCGTTGTCGACCAGCATAGGGGGCCGTTGACCGATTGGGCGCCGACCGAGCGTCGCGAGGAGGAGCACCATTGGACCGGCGAGACAACTGTCGTCCGCCTGGCACGTGAGGCGGGCTTCCTCTTTCACGACGTGCTCGAGGACGTGTGGCACGAACCGCAACCGTTCGTGCTCGCATTCCGGAAACCGGCTGCCCCGCCGCCGGATGCCGGCGATCCGGATTTGCCGCCTCCGCTCGACGCGAAGGCCCTGGTCCGTGCACTGCCAATCCCACAGCAAGACGGTTGGGCCGCGATTTTCGTCGGCCTGGACCGGGGACGGGCCGTGCTGCCCGCTCTGAAAGAGGGGCTGCCGCCATCCACCCGGCTGGCGGACGTGGTCTTGGACGAGTGGGCTCTGACGCTGGAGGAACTGCCACCTGGCGCTCCACACCCCGGCACCGAGGTGCTGAGAAAAAACAACAACAGCCTGGCCTTGCCCCCCGACATGCGTCTGGGCCTGGTGCTCTTCGTCGACGCCTACCAATGGCTCTGGGAACCGGTGCCGCTGCTCCGGCAACTCAGGGAACGTATGCCGGACTCAGGGCTGCTCGCCATCGTGGAACGTCAGGGCCCGGACGATGAGCCGCGGCGCTTGGCCGGGCACCACCGGCGGATCTCTTCACGGCGGGTCGCAGAGGAGATGCGCGAGGCTGGCTTTCAATTGCGGCAAACCCTGGCGCCGCCGACCGAGGACCGCTGTTTCCTTCTGTTTGAGCCGCGGACCTCACACGAGAGGCTGCAGCCGGAAGCCCCGAAGGAGTTGCGCCCATGAAACCTTGTTCGAACGATAGGCAAAATCGCGCTCCCAAAGGACCGCAGCACTGGTATCGTCTGACCGGGCTCCCCGGCTGGAGGCGGGCGCAACTTGGGATGCCTGCTTTCGGCGATCCACACTGCGTGCCCCATCCTCGCCCCAATCTCCTGCGACGGTTCATGGATGCTCTGCGACGACGGTTTGCGAGGCACACACTCGAGTCTGCCGACCCGTCTGAATCATCCCCCCAAAATGGTGAATCCTCCAACAACAACACATGAAAATCGCTATCCCTCTCGTAGCCGGACGCTTGTCTGAGCACTTCGGCCATTGCGAGCAATTCGCCCTCATCGAAACCGATCTGGAATCCAGACAAATGGTCAGTCAAACCCGCATGGTTCCACCGCCGCACGCGCCGGGAGTTTTGCCGCGGTGGCTCCATGAACAAGGGGCGAAGGTGATCATTGCCGGCGGCATGGGCCGGCGCGCCCTGGATTTGTTCATTCAGAACGGCATCGCCGTCCATACCGGCATCGCGGGCGCTTCGCCCGAAGAGTTGGCCCACGCATTCCTGACGGGCGCTCTGGGCGACACCACGCCGACCTGTGGACATCGGCGGGGCGATGAGCGCCATCGCCATCACGGATGCCACCACGACGCCGGATCGAGCCACGAACCATGAAAATCGCCATCTCAACACAGGGACCCCAACCGAACTCGGCCCTCGAACCGCGTTTCGGGCGCGCGCGCTATTTTCGGATCGTCGACACTGAGACCGGGCAGCAGACCGTAGTGGACAATGAAAACGCGGCCGGCGCCGTCCAAGGCGCCGGCCCCAGGGCGGTCCAGATGCTGGCGCGCCTGGGCGTCCAAGCCGTTCTGACCGGCCATGTCGGTCCCAAGGCATGGACCGCGCTCGAATCGAGCAAGATTCAGGCGTATGCGGTCGACGGCGGATCGATCGAGCAAAGCGTGCGCGCCCTGCTGGCCGGCCAACTTCGGGCCATGTCGTGCGCCGAAACGGAAGGGCACGGATGATGAGAAGCGCGCTGGAATGCATTCCATGTTTTGTGTCGCAAGCCCTGAACGTTACGAGGCTGGCCAGCGCCGACCCGCAGGTGCACGAGCGGATTCTGCGCGAGGTGCTCCGGCGCGCCAGCGAGGCGGACCTGGCCCAGGCGCCGGCGCGGTTCAGCGGAACCATTCATCAGTTGGTTCGCGACTTGACGGGCCAGAGCGATCCGTACATCGCGATCAAACAGGAATCGAATCGGCTCGCGCTCGAATTGCTGTCGGCCTGGCGCGAGCGCCTGCGGATGGCGGCGAATCCGCGTCTCGCCGCGGTGAAACTCGCCATTGCGGCCAATGTCATTGACTACGGCATCAAAGGCGACCTGACGGCGGAGCAGATCCCGGACGCGCTCGAACGCTCATTCGCCGCCCCCTTGCATGGCGACATCGAGGCGTTCTTCACCGCCGCCCAACGCGCGCCCGATATCCTGTTTCTGGCCGACAACGCGGGGGAACTGGTCTTCGACCGGCTGCTCCTCGAACTCTTGCCACACGAGAAAATCACCGTTGTGGTCAAGGGCGGACCGGCCATCAACGACGCTCTGCGGGCGGACGCGACCGCGGCAGGCCTGGACGGGTGGGTCGCCGTCACCGACACCGGGTGTGCGGGCGCCGGCATCCTGATCGAGTCATGTTCACCCGATTTCCGGCAACGGTTCGCGCGCGCCAGCCTGATCATCGCCAAAGGTCAGGCTAACTTCGAGTCGCTCGACGGCTGCGCGCACGACATCTTCTTCCTCTTCAAAGTGAAGTGCCCCGTCGTGGCGCGCCACATCGGCCGCGCCGTCGGGAGCTTGGTCCTGCACCGGAACATTCCGGACGGAAACACCCACAACAAACAGAGTTGAGCCAAATCAAGGAGAATGTATATGCCCAAAGGAGATCAAACCGACCCCTTGCGTCAGGGGCTGAAAAGCGGCAGGGCAGTCGGGTCTTGTGTCGGAACGCAAAGCCCCGGTTATGCGAATGGCGAATCGGGGTGTGGATTTGGCCGCGGACGGGGTCGAGGTAAAGGCGGTCGAGGATGGCGGCATCAGTTCCGTGCCACCGGCAAGACCGGACGGGAACGAGCGCAACCGAAAGTGCCATCGGCTGGCAGCGTGGCCTTAACCGCGGCGAGTGAAAGCGAGTCGGCGAAATCGAACACCGAAGCTCAACAACTCCGGCAGCAACTCGAAGCACTTCAAGCTGAGCTGGTGAACCTCCAGCAACGCCTCCATCAGTTGGAGAACAAAGGGGACCAGCAGCCGGAGACCGTCGGCACCGATCGAGGCTGACGCGCATGAGGCTCGCCATTGCCAGCGGCAAGGGCGGCACCGGCAAGACCACCGTGGCCGTCAACCTGGCCGTGACACTCGCGCGCCATGGTGAGTCAGTGGCTTACGTGGATTGCGATGTCGAGGCGCCGAACGGCCACCTTTTTCTCAACCCGACGGCCCTTCTCGAGAGTCTCGTCGACAGACTCGTTCCTCGGATCGACCGCAAGCGGTGCACGCTCTGCGGCTCGTGCGCACGCATCTGCCGCTTCAACGCCATCCTCTGCCTCCCCGATCGGGTCCTGGTCTACGATGAGTTGTGCCACAGTTGCGGCGGCTGCGCGTTGGTGTGTCCCACCCAGGCCATCGCCGAAGAGCCGCACGCTATAGGCCTGCTCCGGACCGGCGCCGCCCAGGCGGTACAGTTCGTGTCCGGCACCCTCAACGTGGGCGAATCGAGCAGTCCGCCTGTGATTCGGGCCGCCAAACAAGCTGTACCACCGGCGGAGTGGACGATCCTCGATGCCCCGCCCGGCACGGCGTGTCCCATGGTCGAGACCGTGCGGGATTGCGACTGCGTATTGCTGGTCACCGAACCGACACCGTTTGGCTTGCACGACTTACGGCTGGCCGTGGAGGTGGCACGGGCATTGAAACTGGCCTGCGGGGTGGTGATTAACCGGGCAGACCCAGTCGCGACTGAAACACGGAAGTGGTGCGAACAAGAGCGATTGCCAATTCTGGCCGAGATTCCCGATTCGCTGGCCGTCGCCAAGGCGTATTCGCACGGTCAATTGATCATCGATGCCGTGCCGGGAATGGAACAGACCTTTAATCAGTTGCGGGAACGGCTGCTGGCGGAACTGCACAATTCGAGCGCAATGCAGAGATACCGGAAATCCTGCGAAACGGAGTTCTGGCAAAATGTCTTTCGCGCTGAATCGGATTACCTGCTAGCCCATTTAACGGGCTGCCAAGACGTTTTAAGCGTGGGCTGCGGCCCGGCCAGCATTGAAGCCGCGCTGAACCGACACGGCTTCCGCGTCACCGGCTTGGACATGTCGCCCGAGGCGTTCGGGGGCGGGGTGGAAGGTGTCCGGACAGTCGTGGCACGTGCCCAAGACATGCCGTTTCCACCTGCGTCCTTTGACGCGGTGATCTTTGTGGCTTCACTTCAATTCATCGAAGATTGGCGAAAGGCCCTGGCGCAGGCCGCTCGGGTCTTGCGCGACGCCGGACGGCTTGTTGTCATGCTGCTCAATCCCGCATCGGGCTTCTTCAAGGAGAAACGGCGCGATCCGCATTCCTATGTTCGGAAGATGCGGCATTCTGACCTGAACGAAATCGAAGAGGCCGTCCGCAAACGGTTCGATGTCCAGACGGAGTATTGTCTTGGGATCAAAGGCACGACCCTGTTCGAGAGCCGGGAACCCGCCAGCGCGGCGTTGTACGTCATAAGGGGCGTCCGAAAGGAACCTGGCTCATGGAAGAAATCTTGATTCTAAGCGGCAAAGGCGGCACCGGCAAAACTTCGGTGACCGCTTCGCTGGCGGCCTTGGCCGACCGGCCGGTGCTGGCCGATTGCGACGTGGATGCCTCCAGCCTTCCGTTGATTCTGAAGCCACGCCTGCGACGCCAGGAAACGTTCATTGGCGGGCTGCGCGCTCGAATCCAACCGGGCCATTGTGTCGCCTGCGGCAAGTGCAAGGAGTTGTGCCGATTCGACGCAATCTTCTTCGATGGACCGTCAAACGGCCAGGTGCCGCGCACGTTTCGTGTCGATCCGTCAGCCTGTGAGGGCTGCGGCGTCTGCGAGTATTTCTGCGCCGAGCGCGCCATCGAGCTGATTCCCGCCGAGAATGGACGGTGGTTTGTCTCGGACACCCGCTTCGGCCCGCTCATTCACGCTCGTCTGCGCCCAGGCCAGGGGAATTCGGGTAAGCTTGTCACGCTCGTTCGCAGGCAGGCGCGCCTTGTTGCCGAAGCGTCCGGCCGCCAGTTGATCCTGATTGACGGTCCGCCCGGTATCGGCTGCACGACGATCGCAGCCCTAACCGGCACGACCCGAATGCTGGTCGTCACAGAGCCAACGCCATCCGGCGAGCACGATTTGGAACGGGTGCTTGAATTGGGCCGTCACTTCGGAGTCCACGCCTGGGTCTGCCTCAATAAACACGACCTGAACCCTGCGATGACTGAGCGCATCGAACACAAGGCGGCTGCGCTTGGCGCGACGATCGCCGGTCGGATTCCCTATCACATCTCAGTGACTGTTGCCCAACGCCAGGGACGTCCGGTCGTGGAACTTGACGATAGCCCGGCGGCGGCGGCGATAGCGCGCCTATGGCAGCAGATTCGCACGAGCCTTCCCACCGGGAAGGTTTCCTGAAATGCATGGGCGGTGCACGGGAGAAACATCCGATGGACTGGGAACTTGGCTTGATCGGAGCGAGTTTCTAGGTTAAAGGATTTGAACGATGAACGTAGCCATACTGGGCGCCAGCAACAAACCTGACCGTTACAGTTACAAGGCATTGCGCATGCTCCGCGAAAAAGGGCATACGCCCTTCCCGGTCCATCCGGCCCTGTCCATGGTGGACGGCATTCCTGTCTGGTCTTCGTTGCGCGCGATTCCAGAACCGATCGACACGGTGACGGTCTACTTGTCCGCCCGCAACCAGGAGGCGATCGCAAACGATCTGCTCGACGGCGGGATGCGCCGGGTGATCTTCAATCCCGGCGCCGAGAATCCCGAGCTGGCTGAGCGGCTTCGCCAGCACGGAAAGGAAGTCCTCGAAGCCTGCACGCTGGTCTTGCTGAGCACCGGACAGTTCGCCAAGTCTGGACCCGAAACCGCCACGTAATCCGCCTATTTCACGCTGTGTTACGACACGGAGCGGTCAGACTCCCAGCACAGTCCATCCCGAGTCATCGGCGCGAGTCGGCGTGGAGTCTTCTCAAGTAGAATTGGCGGTTGCCGAATTGGGTTCGGGTGAGTTCATTCCGTTCGAGCAGCCGATCGACCACCGCCCAATCCGCTCCAGCCCGCATCAGGAACTCGTTGACGGCGTCCTGGCGCATAGGATGCACCGACGTGATGCTCAGAAGGTCTTCCTCGACATTGCCCGTGAACGCGAAGGCGTTGCCCTCGTACCCGATCAGGTACTCGACCCGGTCCATCCGCTCATCGAAGATCTGATAGGCGCGATTGATCACTTCCTCGCGCGGGGCTCTCACGCGCTTCTCCGCCGGCGGCCGGATCGGCACGGACAGAAAGGCTGTGGCCGGCTTCAAGCGAGCCAGAAACTCCGCCACCTCGCCCACCGCGTCGTCGCTGTCGTTGACCCCCTCGACCAGCATGGTCTCGGTCACCAACTCACCTTGGAATATCCGCGCAAACTCGACAGTCCCATCGAGGATCGAGGAAAGCCGCAGGGCCCCGTGAGGCCGATCGATCTTGCGCCAAATCTCCGGGCGCGTGGAATCCACCTTCAGAGAGACCCAATCGGCCTTCATCAGGTCCGCCCGCACATCCTCGCGCCCGATCAGGGACGCGTTGGTGATCACGGCAATCTTGATTCCCAACGGCCTCAACAGGTCGATCTCGCGCCCGAGATGAATGTCCAGGGTCGGTTCCCCATCCGGCACGAAGGTCAGGTAATCGACGGTCTCCCCTGCTCTTTGAGCCCTTTCCACCTTGGTCTGAACATCGCGCGCGACGTTTTCCGGCTCGTAGAAGGCGCGCCGCCGCATCCGCATCGCGTTGGTCCGGCCCAACTGACAATACACACAGCTATAGGTGCACAGCTTGGGCGGAATGTTGTTGATCCCCACGCTGCGCCCCAAACGCCTCGATGGAACGGGGCCAAAAGCAATCATTGTGTCCATTCCTTCCCCGACTTATCGGTTGAAAATGAAGTGTCTGGGATCGATTGGTATTCGAACAAGGGCATAGTCTTCTGTTTGTCGAATTGAGGCTCCTGCTGCGTGGCCAGGATCATCCCGTTCCACGCCCCATCGGCGCAACCTCGAATGTAACCGATGGCAAACCGCGTGCCAAAGTATGAGCTCGTTCTCTACGACACACGCAATCGTCGGTCCGGATGCCGACTCCTTTGACGCCGTCGTGCGACGCAGCGTTGTATTGGTAGAGTGTGCGGAGCCATGATGCGGGCCGTGTCACATCCAATTGCCGATTCTGAAACGTATCTGTTCATGTTGGGTGTGACCGCGGGCCAGGTTGAATCTGCCCGTTGTAAAGCTTCGTCGGACAAACTGTTTGCGGGCAAGCCCGAGTCTTGCGTAGCTTCGGCAGCATGCTCTTCGTGAATGCTTGCGGGTTTTGCCTGGCCCGGCCTGGCGTGAAGGTCCGGCGCCGACGCAGTCCGCGCGGCGTCGGACGGAAGGGTGCGCCCCCCGATCGCCCATGATTCGGCACGCCAGGCAGTCGTCAAAGCGCTGGGTGACCGGCACCGCGGACATTCGGGCTGGCGAAGGGCGCGCCGTGCTGGCCGCCGCGGTGCTGTTTTTCGTCCTGCTTACCAGTCTGATGCTCTTGCGCCCCGTGCGCGAGGCCCTCGGCCTGGCCCGGGGCGTCGAGAGTGTGCGGCAACTGTTTTTCGTGACCGTGCTCAGCACATTGCCGTTGGTCCCGCTCTTCGGCTGGCTGGTCTCGAGATGCTCGCGCCGCAGGCTGATGCGGGTCTCGCTGCATGGCTGCGCCGGAATTCTGGTCGCATTCTTCATCGGACTGACGCTTCTTCCCGAGAGCCCGCGGCTGTTGGTGGCGGCCGTCTACTACATCTTTCACTCGGTCTTCAATCTCTTCGTCATCTCGCTCTTCTGGGCGTTCATGGTCGATCACTTCAACCTCGCCCAAAGCAAACGCCTCTTCCCCGCCATCGCCCTGGGCGGCAGCCTCGGGGCGATTGCCGGATCGCTGATCTCCTGGCGCCTGGTCGCGTATTTCGGCGTCAACGGCCTCTTCCTATTGGCCGCAGCATTGCTCGAAGCGGCCGTTTGGCTCGCCGAACATTTCACGCGGACACACGCGGCGTCGCTGCCCGCCCCCACCGACATGACTCCTATTGGCGGGTCCTGGTTTGCCGGGATCAATGCCGTCGCGCAATCCGCCTATCTGCGCGGGGTCGGCGTGTGGATCGTCCTCAGCGGCACGGTCTCGACGTTTCTCTACTTCACCGGCCTGCGTCTGGTGGGCGCGGCCAGCGTGTCGACCGCCGGCCAGACGGCCTGGTTCGCATACATCAACCTCTGGACGCAACTGGCCACGCTGTTGGCGCAGGGGCTTCTGGCCAGACGAATCATGCGCGTCGCGGGAGTCGGGGGCGCTTTGGCGGTCCTGCCCCTCCTTGCCTCCGGAGGCTTCGCTCTGCTCGCCGCGGCGCCCGCGCTCGCCGCGTTCACGATCGTCAATGCCCTGTTCCGCGCGGCCCAACAGGGGATTGCGGGCCCAGCCGAGCAAACCCTGTTCACGGTTCTGCCGCAGCAACACAAGTACAAAGCCAAGTCGTTTCTGGACACGTGCGGATACCGTGCGGGCGATGCCCTCGGCGCCTATCTCGATCGATTCCTGGCCATCGCCGGGTTCGGTCTTCTCCCGCTGGCGGGCGCCGTGCTCGCGCTGTCGAGTCTCTGGGTGCTGCTCTCGACATTCCTGGGCCGCCGCCAGGCGCGTTTCGCACGCCCCGACACGAGTATCCTTGAATCTGAAGGCCGGTTGTAAAACACTTCTTGGCGGTGAATCTGAACAAAACACGCGATCTATGTCTTTCAAAGTTGTGATTGTGGGCGGCGTGGCGGCCGGTCCCAAGGTGGCCGCAAAAATCATGCGGCTCAATCCCGAGGCGGAAGTCACCGTGGTCGAAAAGGGCAAGTTCCTTTCCTACGCGGGCTGCGGCCTGCCCTACTACATCTCGGGCATGGTCAAGGATCAAAAGGACCTGATGAGCACGCCGATCGGGGTGGTGCGCGACACCGCCTTCTTCCAAAAGGTCAAGAACGTCCGGATCCTTAACGAAACCGAGGCCATCGAGATCGACCGCGCCCGGAAACGGGTCCGCGCACTCCCGAAGGGCAAGAAGGAGGAGATCTGGTTGGACTACGACAAGTTGGTCCTCGCCACTGGCGCGAAACCGGTCATCCCTCCAATACCGAATGTGAACCTCGGCAACATCTATACACTGCACGGCATGCACGACGCCGAGGCGATCAAGTCCCTCCTGGGCGAAGCCAGGGCGCGCGACGTCGTGATCGTCGGCGGCGGCCTGATCGGCGTGGAGACCACCGAGGCCCTGGTCCACAGCGGCTGCCGCGTCACGCTCGTCGAGATGCTGCCGCAGGTCTTGCGTGTGCTCGATTGGGAAATGGCGCGCCTTGTGGAACAGCACATGGAGTCGCACGGGGTCAAAGTCATGACCAACACCCAGGTGACGGCATTCGAGGGGGAAGATCGCGTGACCGGCGTGATGACCACCCGCGGCCATCTCCCCGCCGACATGGTGATCCTGGCAATCGGAGTCAAACCCAACGTCGACCTGGCTCGCGCAGCCGATCTGGCTATCGGTCCGAACGGCGGTATCCGGGTCGATGACACCATGCGCACCTCCGACCCCAACATCTACGCGGCCGGCGATTGTGTCGAGACCACCGACCTCGTGACGGGCAAACCCTGCTTCGTCCCCCTGGGATCGACCGCCAACAAGCAGGGACGCGTCGCGGCAATCAATGTCTGCGGCGGAACGGATCGCTTCCCCGGCGTTCTCGGCAGCACCGTCTGCAAGGTGTTCGATTTCTGTGTGGCTCGCACCGGCCTGACCGAGGCGGCCGCCCGCCAGCACGGCTACGAGACCGTCATGGTTCTGGTCCCGGACGTCGATCGCGCCCATTACATTCCCGGCGCGCAACTCATCGTCATGAAATTGGTCGTGGACGCCCGCACCCGCAAGTTGCTGGGCGCCCAAGCCGTCGGGTCCGGTGTCGGCGATAAGCGTATCGATGTCGCGGCCATGGCTCTCACGGCCGGCATGACGGTGGACCAACTGTCCCAAGCCGACCTCTGCTACGCCCCGCCATACGCCACCGCGCTCGATGCCATCATCACGGCCGCCAACGTCGCCCGCAACAAACTCGACGGCCTCCTGGCCGGCATCAGCTCGCAAGAGGTCAAGCAGCGACTCGACGCCAAAGAAGATTTCGTCTTTCTCGATGTCCGCAGTCCGGCCGAGCACGCCGAGACACATCTCGCCGGCTCGACGCTGATCCCCTTGGGCGCGTTGCGCGCACGCTTGAACGAATTGCCCAAAGACAAGGAGATCATCGCGTTCTGCAAAGCCTCCCTCCGCGGCTATGAAGCAGCCCGCATCCTGCAGGGGGCCGGATTCACACGCGTCCGCGTCATGGACGGCGGGGTGGCCGCCTGGCCGTTCGAGAAATGTCACTAGCCCGGATTTCGTTGTCATCTTCCCGGTGGTGAGTAATCTGGGCTAAGATCGCGCGAGCAACAAGCACGCCGGCATGCAACCGAACATCGAAAATCAAACTCAGACATGAATCCCGCATCCACCACCCCCGAGACCACCGCCGCAAATCGCATCCCGCTGATTGGCGAGATCGCACCCGCCTTCAAGGCGCACACGACCCAGGGGCCGATCGATTTCCCCAAAGACTACGCGGGCAAGTGGGTCATCTTCTTCAGTCACCCCGCGGATTTCACGCCCGTCTGCACGACCGAATTCATGACCTTTGCCGCCATGATGCCCGAGTTCAAGGCCCTCAACTGCGAACTGATCGGGCTCTCGATCGACAGCCATTACGCGCATATCGCCTGGCTGCGCACCATCAAGGAGAAAATCACATACAAGACCATGACCAACATCGAGGTCACGTTCCCGCTCATCTCCGACATGACGATGGAGGTGGCCAAGGCCTATGGCATGCTCCAGCCCGGCTCCAGCAGCACCGAGGCGGTGCGCGCCGTCTTCATCATCGATCCCAAGGCCAAGATTCGGGCCGTTCTCTTCTACCCGATGTCCAACGGACGCAACTTCCCGGAGATCAAGCGCCTGCTCATCGGCCTGCAAACGAGCGACAAATACAACGTCGCCACACCCGCCGACTGGCAGCCCGGCGAGGACGTGATCGTTCCGCCGCCCGGTTCCTGCGGTACAGCCAAACAGCGGGTCGAGAAACCGGACGCCGACGCCTACGCGCTCGACTGGTTCATGACGTTCAAGAAACTGCCCAAGGTGTGATTGGAGCCCGGTCACGTGTCCGGTCGACGATCCGCTGCCCCTGGCCGGTGCACGCCTCAGAGCGGGCCAACTCCCCGGCCAATATGTGGCTCGAACGCCCGACGGCATTCGCGTCTTCCAGGCGGGCAAGATCGGGCTGCTAGGACCCGGCGCAGGCTGCGACGGCCCGATGACCAAAATCGCTCGCGATTTCGCATTCGAACCGGAAGGGATGGCGCCGGTCACCATTGTGGACTTCAAGGCCGGCGCCGAAGACGCCTCGCGCGGGGTCATTACCAGTCTGGACTGGATCGTTGTGGCTCTTGGGGTCACATCTTCATATTTTACATTTTGCCTGAAATCGATCTTGCGACAGCTCCAGCGATGTGAGGGAATGCGGCGGTTTCGCAGGGTCAAGAGCGTCGTTGAGAATCCAAGAATTGATGTCGTCGGGCGGCGAAATCGGCTGCGTCGCGCGGGCAATTGTCAAATATGAAGATGTGACCCCTGAGGTGCCACCGCGCAAATGCCCCGCCACGCCGGTCTCGAACAGGGCCGGCTGCAATGCGTTCGTGGTGCACACCTTCAGGACGTTGACCGCCGGGTTGAGATCTTCGGTGCCGGCGCTTTCGAGGCGGCGGGCGAGCGAGGGAGTCATGAATCAGTCGTCGCATTCTGCAACGTCGTTTCCTGACTGACGTTGCAGCCTGCTCGGGCCGGCATCAGCGCTCCGACGCGCCACCCTCGAGAAAGGGCGCATTCACGAGCCATTCGCCTCATAGCCCCTCCCGCGCAAGCCTGGCACGGTCCGTGCATTATCCTCGCACGCCCGGTGGTCGAACCGACGACTCTGGAAGACAGCCGACAGTGGAGACACGACTCGATAACGCGATGAATGAACAACACAGAATCCTGGCCGGGCAACGCATTGGTTTGTTCGGTCGCGGGGGCAGCGGCAAGAGCACATGCGCCGTCCTTCTGGCTAAAGTGCTTGCTAAAGCCGGCTATGCCGTCTGCGTCGTGGACGCCGATTCCACAAACGAAGGCTTGCCTCAGGCCCTCGGCGCGGACAGAACACCCGAATCGTTGCTTGCCTGGTTCGGGGGAACCGTGTTCAGCGGCGGCCCGGTCACGTGTCCGGTCGACGATCCGCTGCCCCTGGCCGGTGCACGCCTCAGAGCGGGCCAACTCCCCGGCCAATATGTGGCTCGAACGCCCGACGGCATTCGCGTCTTCCAGGCGGGCAAGATCGGGCTGCTAGGACCCGGCGCAGGCTGCGACGGCCCGATGACCAAAATCGCTCGCGATTTCGCATTCGAACCGGAAGGGATGGCGCCGGTCACCATTGTGGACTTCAAGGCCGGCGCCGAAGACGCCTCGCGCGGGGTCATTACCAGTCTGGACTGGATCGTTGTGGTCCTGGATCCCAGTTACGCGGGAATCCGCGCCGCCGCGACAATGAAAACGATGCTCGACCAAATGCGCGCGGGCTATTTGCCGGCAACGCAGCACCTTGCATCCCCCGAACAAGCCGATGTGATCCGCCGCGCCTACCGCGAAGCGCGCACCAAAGGCGCGCTTTACGTGCTCAACAAGGTGCCCGACGCGGAGACGGAGCGTCTCATGAGGCAACGCCTGCTTGAATCGCAGATCGAAGCCCTCGCATCCATCAGAGAAGATCCGGGGCTCCGCCGGTCGTGGTTGCATGGAGAGTGTCTCCAGAGCGCCGCCGCGGAAGCTGAAGCCGCCAAGATCGTCCGCGCCCTCGAACAGCACTGCGGCACTGCCACGAACCAACAGTCAACCCCACGCCATGCATCGAACGATGCCCTCGCCCCAGAGGCGGTCTGAGTGGTCCGGCGTGAACGAAACCGCTGAGAACAGTCGGTCGCCCGCCCTGCCCTTCTCCCCTCTGAGGGTCACATCTTCATATTTTACATTTTGCCTGAAATCGATCTTGCGGCAGCTCCAGCGATGTGAGGGAATGCGGTTTCGCAGGGTCAAGAGCGTCGCTGAGAATCCAAGAATTGGTGTCGTCGGGCGGCGAAATCGGCTGCGTCGCGCGGGCAATTGTCAAATATGAAGATGTGACCCCTAGGATGTCATGCAACACGATCAGAAGCAGCCTCCGATCCGGCGCCCGGCGTTCTCCTGGCGCGCCTTGACCTCCGTCATGCTCACGGCCTCGTCGCTGGTTCTCCTCGCCAGCGGCGTTGTGTTGTTCGTCGCTCCGCCGGGACGCGTGGCCAACTGGAGCGATTGGCGCATCCTCGGGCTGGCGAAGCAGGACTGGTCCGGACTGCACGTCTGGTTCGCCACGGTTTTCGTGGTCGTGGCGCTTGTCCACCTGGTCTTCAACGTTCGCCCGCTGGTCAACTACTTCAGGAGCCGGCGGACGCGACGCTTCGCATTGCGTTGGGAATGGGCAGCGGCTCTGGCGCTCTGCGGCCTGGTCTTCGCCGGGATCAGGCGCGATTGGCCGCCCTTTTCGTGCCTGCTGGCTTTCAAGGAAGAGGTCAAGCGGAGCTGGGAAGACCCGCGCGCACAGGCGCCAATTCCTCATGCCGAACTGCTCGCACTCGAAGCCCTCAGCAGCCAGACCGGTGTCCCCTTCGAGACCGCGGTCGAGCGCCTCGAAGCCCGCGGCGCAACAGATGTCCGGCCCGATATCGTGGTCGAGGATTTCGCCCGCATCAACGCCCTGACACCCCAGCGCGTTCTCGAGATCATCCAGGGCCAGCGCGCGCGAGGGGGCGGCGGAGGGGGCGGACGCGGCGGTTATGGCGGGGGCGGTGGTGCAGGTCGCATGACGATCGAGCAATACTGTGTCGAGCAGCAGATCGACATTGAGAAAGCGATCGACCTGCTGAAGGCCAAGGGAATCCGGGCCTCTCCGAACCAGACACTGCGGGAAGTCGCCAACGAAAACGGCCTCACGCACCCCTCCGATCTGATCGAAATGCTGCGTCCGCAGTAGAGTGATGGTACGCCGGGCGTGCTGTCTGTTGCGTCGCGACGCGCTGTCTTGTCTATACACAGCGTCAGAAGTTCTGCCGCGTGAGGGCACGCCGCCTGCTCATTGGTGGTCAGGTTCCTCGATTCTTTCTCTCCTGACCACCCCAGATTGTCCACACTATGAGCATCGACAGCGTGTGATCGGGTCGGGCGACGCCCTCGTCGCCCGCGAACGCATTCTGCGATCCCATCCGCCGGGGACTAGGACGTCTCCACTCCTGCGTGCTCCAGTGCACGAGCAGGCACACTGGACGGGATTCCCTGACCCGGTGCTGCATCGCAGATGTCGCTCCGCCGAATTGCTGTCCCCACAAATAGCTTGTAACTGTGCGTGCATTCGCGGCTCGATAGCGCCTGACATGGGTCGTGGCCGAATCGGACTGTTTCTTCGAGCGATCGCCAAGTGGCTGGTGCCGCTAGCGGTCATTGTTTTTATTGTCGTTCGCGTCAAGTTTGCTCGAGTTCCGGTTCTTGCCCACGAGGTCAAGGCCGGTCCGATCGTCGCGGAAGTGATGGGCACAGGCACACTCGAAGCCAGGGTGAAGACAGTTATCAGTCCGCGCATCCAGGGGATTCTCTCCGAAGTCCTCGTTGATCAGAATGACCCGGTCGAGGCGGGCCAATTGCTGGCCCTGCTCGAGGACCAGGAATTGAAGCTGCAGGTCGACGTCGCCGAATCTGCCCTGGCCGCCGCCAGGGCATCCGCCCAGCGCGTGCGGGCCGACGAAGCGCGCGCGCAGGCGGTTGTCCACCAGGCGCAACTCGAACATCAGCGAATCGCCGGATTGCTTACGAACCGGATCAGTTCCCAGGCGGACTTCGACAAGGCGATCGAGTTGCTGAATGTGGCCAGCGCCGATCTTCGCCGCTCGCAGGCCGCGATAGTCGAGGCGGACAGCCAGGTGCAGACTGCTGAGAAACAGCTCGCGCACCAGAGGGAACTCCTCACCTACACTCGCATTGTCAGCCCCTATAACGGCCTGATTGTCCGGCGCGACCGCGATCCCGGCGGCGTCATCGTCCCCGGCGGTTCTCTGATGCAAGTGATATCGACCAACGAAATCTGGGTTTCGGCCTGGGTCGATGAGACCGCGATGGCCGGCCTCGCCCCCGGACAGCCAGCTCGGGTGGTGTTCCGATCCGAACCAGCCCGATCTTACCCCGGCGAAGTGGCGCGTCTGGGCCTCGAGGCCGACCGCGAGACACGGGAATTTGTTGTCGATGTGCGTGTGAACCGGCTTCCGCAGGTCTGGGCGGTGGGACAGCGTGCCGAGGTGTTCATCGAAACCGGGCGCAAGAGCGGGGTGTTGACGGTGCCGCCTCAGTTTGTCCAGTGGCGCAACAACCGGCCCGGGGTGTTCGTGAACGAGCGCGACGTCGCGGTTTGGCGGGATGTCACTACCGGGCTGCGCGGCCAGGCGGATATCGAGATCGCGCAAGGTCTGTCGGAGGGCGAACAGGTGGTCGCCCCGCGCGATTTCCAGACGCAACTGCGCCCCGGCCAGCGCATTCGCGCAGGCGGATCGATCCAATTGAAAGCCGCGCCGTGAGGCATTTCCTCCCGGCGCTTGAAATCCTGTCATCCCGGTGAACCTCGCCACCAAAGACATCCGCCACAACTTCGGGCGGTTCGCCCTCACGACAGTGGGTGTTGGTCTGCTGCTGATGATCGTGATGGGAATGGGCGGCATCTACAGGGGGTTGATCCGCGAGGCCACACTGTTGGTCGACAGGATCGGGGGCGATTTCTGGGTGGTCCAAGGCAGCACGCGCGGCCCCTTTGCCGAGATTTCACGGGTGCCCCCCATTCTCGAAGACCGTGTGCGCGGGGTGCCGGGCGTGGCCAGCGCACGCCGCTTTGTTTCGCATACGATCCAGCGCGAATTCCGCGGGCGCCCTCTTCGCATTGTTGTGCAGGGACTGGCCTGGCCGGACGATCAGGGGGCGTGGCTGCCGTTGATAGCGGGCCGCCCGCTGGGCCAAGCGCACTTGGAAATGGTCGCCGACCGTTCGCTCGGCCTGCCGCTGGGCGAAAAGGTGAAACTGGGCAAAGATATCTACGAAGTCGTGGGGCTCACAAGCGGCATGGTCGGATCGGGCGGCGACGGCCTGGGTTTCTTCACTGTCAGCGACGCCCAGAGCATCCAGTTCGATCTGCCTGGCGACGCGATTCGCCTGGATCGCCAAAGCCGTCGAGCCCGGGCGGAGGCGATGGATATGGGCCGGGTGCAACCCCTCGTGCTCGAACGCAGTGCGGGCATGTCCGACGGCATACCGGCGCTGGGGCCGCCCATGGTCAGCGCCGTGCTGGTGGCGCTCGAACCCGGGGCCGATCCCCACGCCGTGGCCGCCACGATTGCCAGTTGGCCCGATGTGACTGTCTATTCAGAGCAGCAGCAAAAGGACCTGCTCCTGAGCGGTATGGTGGACAAGGCCAGACGCCAGTTGGGTCTGTTTCGCGCCCTGCTCATCATCATCTCGACCATCATCATGGCCCTGATCATCTATACCCTTACCCTCGACAAGGTCCATGACATCGCCATGCTCAAGCTCATCGGCGCGCGGAACAGCGTCATTGTCAGTCTCATCCTTCAGCAGGCGTTGTTAATCGGCGCGCTCGGCTACGGCCTGGCCTACTGGTTCGGCACGTTCGCCTTCCCGCGCTTTCCCCGAATGGTGACGATCGAGGCGCCCGATCTCCTGCAACTCGCCGCAATTGTTCTGGGGATCTCGGTGCTCGCCAGTCTGCTCGGCATCTGGAAAGCCGTGCGCATCGAGCCCAACAAGGTCTTGTCATGACGCAGACATCCGCGCAATCGACCGCTGCCCTGGAAGCCCTGAACCTCACGAAGGTCTACGGCACCGGCAACACCGAGGTCATCGCCATGAACGATGTCACCCTGCGCGTCGCCCGCGGCGAAATCGTCGCCTTGCTCGGCCCAAGTGGTGCCGGCAAGTCGACTCTACTGACCGCGCTCGGCCTGATCAATCCGCCCAACTCGGGTCGGATCGTCATCGGAGGCACACCGGTCATGGATGGGCCTCGCGCCCTTGTGGACCTGCCCGCTTTCAGACGTCGGCATCTGGGCTTTGTCTTTCAGAAGGCCAACCTCATCCCGTTCCTGAACGCCGTCGAGAACGTCCAGGTCGCCCTCGAAATCAACGACGTCCCGCCTCGCACGGCCAGACAGCGCGCCATGGAACTGCTCGATTACCTTGGTGTCGCCGACCGCGCCGACAACCTGCCCGACGCCCTCTCCGGCGGCCAGCAACAACGGGTCGCCGTCGCTCGTGCCCTGGCCAACCACCCCAGCCTCATCCTGGCCGACGAGCCCACGGCCGCGCTCGACAGCCATCGCGGTCGACAGGTCATGGAGTTGTTTCGCAAAGTCGCTCACGAACGGGCGGCGGCCGTCCTCGTCGTCACCCACGACCACCGGTCCCTCGATGTCTTCGACCGCACGTGCGAGATGGAGGACGGGCGCCTGCGCGGCACGGTCGACACCTCGACTGCGATGGTGTGATCTCTTTTTCCCGAGGCTCGATCTGGGAGGTTGTCCTCAAACGGGCTCTTTGGCTTGGGACAAACTGGGTCTCGCGCTCGAGCGCGGCGACGAACTGGCAGTGGCAGGTCCGCCGGCTCAACGATGCCCTGCTGCTCGTCGGTGAAAACGGCACGCTGCGCACCAGCTCCGACGGCGTCCACTAGACGGCGCAAGCCAACGACACCGCGGAGAAGCTCACCGATGCCGCTTATGTCGGAGACGCATGGTTTGTCGCCCCGTCAGCCGCCGCTCACCCCATCCTGCGGTGCAAGGATCGTGTAGTCCTGATCAAACAGCTCGCGCAGGGTCCGCGGTTGCGGAGCCCCCTCTGGCGGGGCCTCGGGCCGCGGAACAATCGCGAGACTGAGGATTCCCTGCTCCATCAGCCGCGCATACTCGGGACGAAACGAAGAAACCACGACGGTTTTGACACGCCGTTTCCTGAGCGCATCGAGGTCCGCATCGGCCAGGGGCGGGAAAGCGCAGAAGAGAACAAGAGCGCCGATGTCGGTGTGGGCCGCCAACGCCTCCGACAGCCGATCTGGAGGAACGCTGCCGCCGGTGGCCATCATCAGCATCGGCGTCGCTACAAACCGCTCGGTGACCTGGCTCAGCCCTCCATGCTTCTTCAGCGTCTGTTGGAATGCCGCCAATTCGGCTTCCACGGACGGATTCTTGTCGGCCCCGGTATCGCGGGCAATGACAAGCACCCGCCCCTTCGCTCCCATGAGCTTCGCCGTTTCCTCAGCGGTCACCGCGCCCAGCGCCTGGTAGGTGCCCAACTCGATTTTAGGTGAACTCCCAACGAAAATCGGGCGCAGCCAAACGATAGCGGCACAGACGAGAAGGCCGGCAATCAGAATGTCTCGTGTTCGCTTGTTCATGTCAGGGTCCGCCTAACCCGCATCGGTAGTTCTTTTCGGTGTTCCGGCTTCCCGATGTCTAAAAGTAGTCAGGAATGCCGGCTAGCAGGACATTTCCCAGCGCGACTCAAGCCCCGCTGAAAGCCTGCGGGCTAATCCGAGGCAAAGGACCACATCCAACGGTCATCATACAGATTGTTGCCGCCCAGCCAGGACATGCCTGTAGCCGACTGGCCGCCGGCCGCCCGCCCTGGGAAAAACTGAAGGCCGAGCGCGCTGACTCGAAGCGCCTCCCCGTGGCCGTCGGCGAACCCGGCCATGCAGCGCTTGAGATGGCGTCCGACCGGACGCTGCGGATCGTCGTCGTAATACCCTCGATTGGTCGGCACGCGCCAATACAGGGATTGCTGTTTCGAGACCTCGACCCAATTGTCCGGATCGCGCTCACGCGGGTTGGCAATCAGGCCCGAGTCGACAAACGGCGTTTTCTTGACCGGATTCTTCATCGCAGAGAGCTTTGGCATCCACTCCGTCGACCACGCCGAAAGCTCGGGATGACTCAGCGAGACCCCCAGACCTCCCGGACCGCCGGCAGTGCCCGCAACACCTCCCCTGATGCTGGGGCACACCGTCACGTTTGTCCCCTGCAAGTAAGGGCGCAAGATGTCCACCCACCAGGTCACACCCCCCGGATAAAACGCCCCGCTCGGCGCCGTCTGAAACAAATACAGCGTCACCACGTCGTCGTTGTGATCATCCGCGTAAAGAAAATAGCCCAGGCACATCTGCCGCACGTTGCTCAAACAGCGGATCGATTTGCCCTTCTCCTTGGCCCGGGACAACGCAGGCAACAGCATGCCCGCCAGAATCGCAATGATCGCAATAACGACCAGCAGTTCGATCAGAGTGAAACCAGACCGGCACTCACGCCGGGAAAGTGGTTGTGGCCACTGCAACATATGCGTCTTCATAATTCGTTCGACCAACGCGCGCCCGACATGGCATGGAAGCTTCCGATAAGCGTCAGGATACCAGCCTCACGCGCCTCGAGCCAACAAAAACCGCGATGGAAAACGAGCCAAATAGTCCTTGAACCGCGCATGTTTTCAAGGAGAGTCCACGGTGCTTCAGTGAAATCCGGAATGAGATCAACTGCAACGGATTGAATCACATGAACACCACATGAACATCACCAGAACTGCATCGGAACTCCTGGTGGCCCTTGGACTTCTCGGTGCGAGTGAAGCCACGAAGTATTTCCGCATTCGTGAACTGTTGTAGCCGCGCGCTGACGCTTCGCAGACCACTGGGATGGGCACCGCCCCCGAACAACCAATCCACATCCGCACCCTTGCGCGCAACGGGCGAGTCAAGGCGCTGGCTCGAGCGATCCTCGGCTGGTTCAGGAGCAAAGTGGACCAGTCGACGCCAATGGAGAGGCCGACCGCAATGCACAGTCGACGCCTGCATCGCGGGCTGCACGTCATCGCAGGCGCTCTGTTGGCGGGATTGGGTCTGGTGCCGACCTGCTTTCTCGAACTGGCGGGCTGCTGGCTGTCGTTGAGGGACCCGCTGGTCGAGAGCGGGTGCATTGTCATCCTGTTGGGTTGGGTGACTTATCGTCCGTCCATTGCCCGCGCCTCGGCGGGGCTGGCCCTGGGAATCAGTCTCTCCGTTCTTGGGTTGGGGGCTGCCGAATGCCTGAGCCGCTGGACCCGATGGGATTTTCGCAAAACCGAAGCGACCTTGCGCCGGCTGCCTCCTTATTATCGGAAACCCACGGTCCTGACGGGCGATGTCTTCTTCCGCCGTCCCGGACCCGAGCGGTGGAAAGGACGGGTGATCGAGCACACGCTGCGGGAGTTGGGCATCGGGGAGGATCTTTACGCCGATGAACTCGAGGTCACGGTGCACTACGATGCGCAGGGCTTCCGTAACCCCACGGGATTGACGGATTGGGACATAGCGGTCGCCGGCGACTCCTTCACGGAGCTGGGTTTCCTGCCGGAGGATCTGCTGTTCACGAGTTTGCTGAGCCGGCGGTTGGGCTTGCGGGTGAAAAATCTCGGCGTGAGCCATACCGGTCCGTTGACCCAACTGCACTACCTCGAGACGTATGGCTTGGGCCCCTCGACCCGTCGGGTGGCGATCATGTTTTTCGAGGGAAACGACCTCCAGGATCTCGAAGTCGAGTCGCATCGGCTGCGATGGTTCCAGCAAACCGGAAAGCGTCCTTCCGCACAACCCAAGCCCCAATGCTCATTGCTCCGCGCCATCTGCGACCTGATCCTGCGCCCCGTCCCGCCCGCCGCCCCCGACGCCGCCCCCGCCCCCGACGCATACCTCGATGTGGCCGGGAAACGCATCGCTGTCGACTTCGGCAGCGTGCCGGTCGCCGCGTCGGATGTGAATCCGAAGCTGCGCGAAGCGCTGGATGACTTTCTCGCCCGCTACGGCACCTGGGCTCGCGAGCGCGGGCTCGAAGCCTGGTTGTTCTATCTGCCCGCTCCGCTCCGAGTCTGGCATGGCCGGCTCGATTTCACCGAGCAGGCTCCGGAGCAAGTCCGGCTCTGGCAGCCCACCGATCTGCCCGACCATCTGGAACAACTCGTCCAGGCGCACGGGCTGCGGTTCTGCGATCTGACGCCGGCGCTCATCGAGGCGACGCACACGCGTGAGGTCCTCCTTTTCAACCCGCGTTTCGACACGCATCTCAATGCGACGGGGTCCGCCGTGGTGGCGGAGGCGATGGCGCGCGCGTTCGAGTAGGTTCAACTTTCATTCACGTCTATGTTTGACCTGTGAATCCAACGACATACACTCGGCGCAAACAGACCATAACCTTCGAGTGGAAGATAAAGCCATGAATCCGCCTTCGCCGTCCCGCCGCAGCTTTCTGAAAACCGCCTCCGTCCTCGCCACGGCTGTCACCGTCGTGCCCCGTCATGTGCTGGGGCAAGGTCAAATTCCCCCTTCACAGAAACTCAACATCGCCGGGATCGGTGTTGGAGGAATGGGAGCGGGCGACGTGGCCTCGTGCGCCCAGGCGGGGGAGAACATCGTGGCGCTGTGCGATCCGGACGCGAACGCGCTGGCCGCAACCGCCAAGAAATACCCGCAGGCTAAGCTCTACAGCGACTTCCGCAAGATGCTCGAGACGCAGAAAGACATTGACGCCGTGACGATCGCCACGCCCGACCACGTGCATGCCGTCGCCGCCTCCATGGCGATGAAGCTGGGCAAACATGTCCATTGCCAGAAGCCGCTGACCCACAGCGTCTATGAAGCCCGTATGCTCGGTCGGATCGCCCGCGAAACCAAGGTCGCAACCCAAATGGGCAATTTCGGCCAGGCCAGCGAAGAGGCCCGCCGCGTCGCCGAGATGATCTGGGCCGGCGCCATCGGCACGCTCAAGGAGGTCCACGCCTGGTCCAATCGGAATCCGGACATCTCGCCGCGCGGCGTGCCGCGCCCCAAGGAAACCCCGCCCTGCCCTGCGCACCTCGATTGGGATCTCTGGATCGGCCCCGCTCCCATGCGGCCCTATCATCCCTGCTATCACCCGTTTGCATGGCGTGGCTGGTGGGATTTCGGCACAGGCGTGCTCGGCGACATCGGCTGCCACGAACTCTCCGCCATCTTCAAGGCCATGAAAATTGGCGACCCGGTCAGCGTCGAGGCCTGCTCGACCAACTGGCAGCGGCCCAAGGAGATCAGCACCGAAACCGCGCCGCTCGCTTCCATCACCCATTACAAATTCGCAGCCAGCGACACGCACGGACCCCTGAGCATCTTCTGGTATGACGGAGGCATGCGCCCGCCCCGGCCCGAAGAACTGGATCCCGACGCCGAGTTCGCGGTGAACGACGGCACCATGTACGTGGGCGACAAGGGAATCATGCTGCGCGACCGCCTGATCCCCGAAAGCAAGCGCCAGGAGTTCGGACGTCCGCCCCAGAAGCTCCCGCGCTCCGTCGGGCATTGGAAGGAGTTCCTCGATGCGTGTCGGGGCGGCCAACCGGCGGGCTCCAACTTGGCCGATCACGCTGCCCATCTCACCGAGGTCGTTCTCCTGGGAAACATCGCCATCCGCATGAACCAGAAACTCGAATGGGACGCCGTGAACATGCGCTTCCCGCATTGCCCGGAGGCGGATCAGTTCATCAATCCACCGTACCGTCCGGGCTATGCGCTTTAGAGTCACTCCCCAGATGAAATCTGTGGCAAATGAGTGAAGTTTTGGCGCCAAAGGCAGGCCGGCAACCCCATTTTACGAAAACCCCGATCATCGCCCTGGATGCTTGACACTGACTGGAATACACCACGAAGAACCGAAGAACCTCAAGCGGCACAGCCGCAACCGAAGCTCGGAGAGACGAGCTCCGCGAGTCCTCGATCCGAGGCCGGTGCGTTTCCCCAACAGGGCCTCTTCCGCGGCCGCGCATCCGCGTCAACCTATGCCTCTACGGGAATACCACGCGGTAGAATTTCTGCGGCGCGGTCGCTGTGACGCTGTAGCTGTTCTGTGGAATGCCCGCCACGTCGGCCCACGGGCCATTGACCTGGGATGCCTCCTGCAGCCGGCCCTGGCCCGTCCATGTCAGGTTGACCGTGTTCCCGCTCAGGGTCGGCGGCGCGAACTTCGCGGGAGGCATGGTGTCGGGAAGTCGTCCGATATCGACGTAGCAGATCTTGTTGTTGACGGCAGTCGGACCGTTGCTTAGCGAGAGTCGGCCATCGGCCACCACCACGATGGCCGTGTTCTCGAACCAGCGCACAGTGGCGGTCGCTTGCCCAGAGATAATCGTCACGCCCTCGGCTTGAATGTCAAACGTGCTGTCGTAGTTGTCCGATTCGCCTACGACAACGTGGACGCTGTAGTTGCCATTGGGCAACTCGATCTCCCAGACGCGCCCGGCCGGCAGGTCTTTCTGCAAGTGGTTGAATGTGTCGTACCGTTCGTCAGGCGAGATGACGTTGTTGCGATTGCGCGCATGTGCCGAGTTGTCGGCATCCCACCCGTAGCTGTAACCGTTCCCCTGATCCCCAAACACCTGGCCGACGTCCATCAGATAGCCAACCGGGGTCTCAGCGGTGCCATCCTGGAAGTTCACACTGATGACTGTGCCGACAATCACCTCGACCGGCTGCGATACGCTGACTTGACCGTTGGCCGCGGTGGCGCTGGCCGTCAACCGGTACCGGCCTGCCGGGACGTTGTTCCAAACGAAGTTGTAAGGCGCGGCAAGCGTTTCGCCCAGTTTGCCCGCTACTGCTTCGAAAAACTCGACTCTGGTCACCGCACTGTCTCTCACCGAAGCAGTCGCTGCGATCGCAATGCTTGCCGGCGTCGTGGGATACGTTGCCTCGGGCACTGGGCTCGTGATCTCGACCACCGGCACGAAACTGTGCGTCGACGTCGCACGCACCACCACGCCGTACATGTTCCGCCCCGCGTTATCCGCGGTATAGAGCGACACGGTGCCGGCCGGCACCTCGCGCACATAGACCGACGAGTAGCTGTCCACCCCCGCGCCCGCCCCAATCCCGTCGCCGCTCTCATCGACGCCCACTTCGTCTGGAAGCGCCGGCGAGAGAAGGCGGTTGTGTCCGGTCCGAACCGGGACCCAGCCCTCGGCTTCGAACCACGACATCAGGCCGGTGGTGAACTCGGGTGGATTCGCCGCGTTCGAGTCGCCAAGGCGATTGTCCACCAGCACGTAGACAAGTGCCGGCGCCGCGACTGTGACATCAAGCTGGAAGCCGCCATTGTCCCGATTGTCGTTGCGGATCATGATGTAGTCCCCGCCCACGAGGTAGGATGGCAGCGGAAGGATCGCCGCCGCACCGTTCCACTGGTGCACCCGGTCGCGGTAAGCGGGGACGTCTTCCCGGAACGTCGGGACTGTGATCGTGCCCAGGTTGGGATGATTGAAGGTCTGGCCGGTGAATTGCGCCGGGGTGAACTCCGAATCATCTCCTCCCGCCTCGACCACGCTCGTGATCACAGGCGCATAAGGCCGGGTCGTGAACGTCCAGTCCAGGGCGCCCGCCGTTCCTCCCGCATCGGTGAACGCGACACGAACGGAGAACGCGGCGCCGATGGCGAGGGCCCCGGGCGGGTCATAGGTCACCTGCACGCCATCGGTCGTCGCCGTCACGGAGGCCGCGCTGGTGACTTCTTCCCCGTTGACCGTGAGCGTCACATTGCCTGGCGGCACCGGGGTCGAACCGTTCACAATCGTGGCGGCGACGACGCTCTCCTGGGCGACATCCGCCGCGTTCATGGCCGGGACGACTTCACTGACATGCGGCAGGCGCGCGGGTCCTTCGACCGGGACGAGCATGAGGAAATTCAACTGTGAGCTGGGACTTGATGATTCCAGAGCGGTCAGCCGGAGCGTGGTCAGACCGCCAAGTGCCAACGTGACCGGCTGACCGGCAGCATCGGAAAGGGGAACATAGGTGTACGGGGTGTTGGGCACCGCAAAGACGCCCAGGGGAGAACGGCCTTGGGTGGCGGAACCCGGATCGCCCGTGACACGGTCCAGGCGAATGGTCTGGGCGCGTCCGGCGGATGCGCGCAGGTACACCCGGTAAGTGTTGTTGTCCAATGTTCGCGTGTAGTTCATCCAATCGCCCGCGACAAAACCGGTCACGTGATAGTCGGTGGCCTCCACGGACGTAAACCGCGCGCGCAAACCGTCCGTGGAAACCCTCAACCCAACGAAATCGGCCGTGCGGTATTCGGTCGCCGCAGTCGTCGTGTTGTTGTCGTGGTAGTCGACGTCCGGCGTGCCGGTCAGACCCGCGTAGCCGGCCGGCGGCGCTGCCGCCATGCTCATGCCGCCGCCGTAGTTGTAATCCTCGGCTTCGATCAGAGTTGCGGCGGTATCGCTGAACGTGTCAAAGCTCAGATCGGCGCTCGCGGAGCGGCCCGCTTGGTCTGACACCGTGATGTGCGCCACGTAGACCGTGTTTGCCACGAGACCTTTGAATTCCACCGTGCGATCCGCTGATGTGCCGCCCACGACCAACTGTGAGGAGACATCAGCCCCGTTCAAGACAAGCCGCAGATTCTGCGGATCGAGCCGATTGGGCGCAACCGTCGAGGCCTTGAAACTAAGGCCGCCCGATGCGCCATAGAACAACGTCTGGTTCACTGGCTTGAGATCGGTGATGACCGGCGGATTGCTGATCGAGGTCGGCAGACCTTTGACCACCACACCGTACATGTTCCGCCCCTCGCCGAACTCGAAGGTCGAAAACGTGCCGGCCTCGACCTGCTTGAAATAGACCGAGGCCCACTGGTCGACGGTCCCATTGGCATTCTCGTCGTAGCCCACTTCGTCAGGGAAGAACGGGTCGCCCGCCCGGTTCAGTCCGTTGACAACCGGCGTGAATCCCTCGGCGCCGACCCAAGTCATCGCGGAGTACCACCACTCCGGCTCAATGCCGTCGGTATACACGGGGGGATCGGCACTCGATCCGTCCTGGCGTCGGTTGTCAATCAGCAGATAGACCAGCGCCGGTTCCGACACGGTGATGTCGAGCTGAAACGGGACGTTGTCGCGATTGTCATTGCCGATCATTTTTCATGGTCACGCTTCGTGAAGGGTCAGTACAGAGTTGTTGGGTATCGCGACAATTCATGTGGTTTCCGCCCGCTGCGTCAACCTCTTTCCAACACCTCTGCCTCCACGGTCTTTTCATTTCGAGCGGTGCTTGACTCAACAACAGCAACCCTTCGGGAATTTAAATGAAATGACGGTGGGGAAAAGCAAAGGGGCCGCGTCTGAATAGTTGACATGTGACGTTCTGTGATCAGATTGGAGCCAGTTCACTTTTCCATTGATCAGACACCGGCACCCATGTCACGGATCGAGGTCATTCTCAGGCCGGCTGCCTTGGTGGCGCACTCTGGGCTCTTGTTGTGGAGCTATTGGCAGAGAGTTCGTGGTCGCCCCAAACCGGCGACTGCGCCGCCCTGGACTCCTGTGGTGTTGGACACGTCGCATCTGCGCATGTTTCGTGGTGTCGTGACCGCTGCGATGCCGCCCACTGCAAAACGGGGACTCACGCAGGCAGACAAAGCTGAGTCGCGCTCCAGCGCGGAGAGGCAGCAATACCGCAGACTGCTGCCGACACGCGAAGGTCTCGGACAAATGGCGGGGGTCATGGGATCGCTTCTGCTATTGCTTGCAAGCGGATCTGGATTGGGTGCACCGGTTCTGGCGGCGTTCGTGCAGGAGGAGAGTCATCGTCAAGTCGAGGTCCATGCGGTTGCATCAAGTCCTTCGGATGCCACGCGCGTCGCATCGTCCGCCGACACGCTGCACGCGCTGGAGACGATTCGCAGGCAGTATGCCCTGCCGGCGCTGGCGGTGGTCGTGGTGAAGGACGGGCGGATTTGCGATCGCGCCGCTTTGGGGGTGCGAAAGGTGGGAGATTCCACTCCGGTGACAATCAACGACCTGTTCCACATCGGGTCATGCACGAAGGCCATGACCGCCACGCTCGCGGCGCTCTTGATCGAGGAAGGAAAGCTGCGCTGGGACACCGCGATTGCCGAGGTCTTTCCCGAGCTGAAGGGCAGCATGGACAGGCAGTACGAAACCGTCACCGTCGAGCAGTTGTTGACCCATCGCGGCGGATGTCCCAACAAACCGCCGCCGAACGCCTGGAAACGGGCCTGGAAACAGAAAGGGACGCCCGCGGAACAGCGCCGCGAGTTCATCGGCGCCGTTCTCGCACAGCCGCCCGAAGCGGCGCCGGGGACAAAGATGATTTACTCGAACCAGGGTTATTCCGTCATCGGCGCCATGCTCGAGCGGGTGGCCGGGGAATCATGGGAAGATCTCATTACGCGAAGGCTGTTCACGCCGTTGAGCATGAGTTCGGCCGGATTCGGTCCGCCCGGGACGCCGGGCAAAGTGGATCAACCTTGGGGTCACAAGCGCAAGGATTCGGTGGAGCGAGGCCTTGAGCGAGATCGGCCGAGCCGCGCGGGACGCGAGAGCCGGGGAGGCATCGGGGGTGTCCACGAGGCTGGGGACTGGGATCGCTTTGAGGCGCGCCTCGCTGTGGCCAGGCCGGATCAGGTCGACAACCCGCCAGCCATCGGGCCCGGCGGGGGCGTGCACTGCACGCTCGAGGACCTGGCGCGCTTCACCGCCATGCATCTCGAGGGGGAGCGGGGAGGCGGCCTGTTGCGTCCGGAGACGTTCCGTCGACTGCACAGCCCGCCTCCCGGATTCGACTATGCCTGCGGTTGGCGGAGTGTTCACTGCGATTGGGCGCGGGGACAGGCCTTGACGCACGATGGTTCGAACACGGCGTGGTACGTGGTGATGTGGCTTGCGCCCGAGATCAGGTTATCGGTTGTGGTTGGGACGAACATGGGCGGTTCAGACGCCTCGAAGGGGTGTGACGAAGTGGCCGGCGCGATGATCCGGAAATGGCTGACGCAGCCGAGGCAAGAGGAGTGAAAGGCGTTGGATCGGGCCGCCTGCCCAGGGGATGGGATTGGTTTGTGCGGGATGTGGACGACGACCAGTGTTGAATCGTGATCGAGGCGATGGCGGTCGCGATGCGCCTCAATTCTCCGGTGAACAGAGTTTCGATATGGCCGTCCCCGTGCTGGACTGTGTACGTGCCCGCGGGACCAGACGCCGAAAGTCGCAGGGCATTGCCTTCGCGCCACAGTTCCACTATGTCGCCATGTCGGGCTGAGGCGGGCTGGTCATGGGCCGCGCCAGGTTGCGGGCCGGCGTCGGGGCTCTTCTTGAGGGTGGGCGCGGAGGCGACGGCAACAATGGGTTGTCCGTCGCGGGTGGCTGAGACCACGCGCTGACGAACGGCTGCATCGGTTGTTGTTCGAAAGATCACGAACAGGGAGCCACAGGGCTCGAGGCGGAGGGGCAGGGCGATCTGTCCGAGCCTCGATGTGACATCGCGCACGTCCACCCTGCGCGTGTCTTCCTCGCCCGGCTCGGGAGAGAGTTCGGTCAGCAGAGGAGTGGTATCGGGGGCCGAGAAATGCAGAGTTCTGTTTGAGCCACCACCAATAGGCGCGCACTCGGGAGGATCGGGGAGGGTTAACCCAGCCGGACTCGAGGCTCGACGGCCTCGCTTGAGGCGGCGCGGCGGGCTTGACCTCGATGCTGGCCGGATCGCCTGCGAGCACATCGGCCGCCGGCGGCGGATCAAGACAAACGGCGGCAAAAAAGGCGTATGCGGCGGCCCATGCCACGGAGGCAGCAGCGCGAGTCCAACTGCGCGCGGACACTGGGCGCGGGCAATGCTTGAATCCGAGTCTGCTCGTCCGGTTTGGCTGGCTGGCAAGGCGTTGTGAAGTCATAGCCGGTGTGTCCAAGCAACGGCCATTCGCAGGCCGATCGCTCTTCCGAGAGCGGCTTGGGCCTCAGCCGGACGCATCATCCCCGCGCGTCCAGCGGTCAGACGGACGCGAGTTGATCGCGGTTCTCGTAAACCTTCAGGACGGCGTCGGCGATGTCGTCCATGTCCGCCCTGGTGCCCAGGAGCGGTCCCGAGGCCCAGATCATCGCCATTTCCTCGCAGACCTGATCGCACCTGGGACAGCTCATCGCGTCGCGAAACTCCTTGAGCCGGCGTTCGGAGAACGTCTTGCGATAGACCCTGCTCTGAACGATGTGGTCCACCCAAGGCTCGCGGTGGAGACCGATGGTGATGTAGGGGCTCAAGGGCACGCCTTCGGCGGCCATGGCTTTGAGGAAACGCGCGCGGTCGACGTTGTTGAAGTGCTCCTTGCGATAGCGCATGGCGTACAGGTAGAAGGAGCCACTCGTGGTGCCCGGGTAGAGCTTCTGCGGAACGAGGCCGGGGCAGCCCTTGAGGCGACTCGTAAGATACGCCGCGTTCTCGTTGCGACGTTGGAAGCGTTCCTTGACACCATCGAGTTGGCCGAGCAACAGCGCCGCTTCGAGTTCGTTCATCCGATACTTCGGGCCGATCACCTCGGTCTTCCCGCGCCGCGATGTGCCGTGATTGTGGACCGTGTAAACCTTGTCCATCAGGGCCTCATCGTCGCCGATGACCGCCCCGCCTTCACCGCATGCAATGGTCTTGCTGGTCTGGAAGCTGAAACAGCCCAGTGGCGCGATCGATCCCAGCTTCTTGCCCTGGTACTCTGAAAGATGCGCCTGGCAGGCGTCCTCGATGACTGTCAGATTGTGTTTTCGGCCAATCTCGAGGAAGCGTTCGAGGTGGCAGGGCTGCCCCATCATGTGCACCGGCATGAGGGCGCGCGTGTTCTCGGTGATGCGCCGCTCGACGTCGTCCGGATCGAGCTGGAAGGACTCCGGATCAAGGTCGGCCAGCACGGGCAGCGCTCGGGCGGCCAGGATCGAGGCGATGGTGCCCGGATCGGTATAGGGCGAGGTGATTACTTCGTCGCCGGCGCCGATGCCCAGAGCCTCGACGCACGTGTGGAGGGCCTGCGTGCCCGAGCCGGTGGCCACGCAGAACTTGGTCCCCATCAGCTCGGCGTACGCCTTCTCGAAAGTCGGCACCGTGCCCGTCGCCGACTGAATCCGACACCAGATTCCGCTCCGGGTGGTCTTGGCGACAGACTCCATGACCTTGTCATCCACGTAAGGCCAGGACGGCCACGTGCGATTCTTGCGCACGGGGTCGCCCCCCAGAACAGCCAACTTTTTCGTCGTCGCCGTGCTGCCTCCACGCAGGGGAAGGGAATGAGAAGCCACTGCTGCCGCCGAGCCGACGGATGCCACCGCGATGAACCGCCGGCGATTCAGGTTGTTCGTTTTCATAATCGTTCGAGTTGAGTGGGCTGGTCACTTGACACGGAACGGCCCGCGAATGCTGATCAGGTCGGTCGAGGTCTTGCCGTTGCGCGGGACGCGCGCGAGCGTGTAGACAGTGCCATCTTTGCCCACAGCGATCGAGTTGACGTACGCTGGCCGGTCGCCGCTCTCGAAGAAAATCGGTCCCTGGTCGCGATAGGTGCGGGTGGGAATGTGGTAGGTGATCAGATGCAGGTTCTCGATCCCTTTGGACTCGCCCCTCGCCGTCGATTCCTTGCCAAGGACGCGCTTGCCGTCCACGTACACCGGTCCGCCCGTCAGGTAGTGAATCGTCTGGCCGTCCGGACCGAGCGTGAAGCCCAGGTAACCATAGCTGAACTGGTCGAACATTCCGCTGCGTTGCGAGGGAGCCGACGTGATCCGGTCAAGCACCTCGACCCGATTGGCTGTTGGCTCGTACTTGTAGAGGTGCCCGGAGTTCCCATGCACCATGTAGATGGCACGCTCGGGCTGATACCAGAACGTCTGGCGCCAGTTGTAGGCCATGTGGCCGGGCGACGTCGGATCGTAGAGGCCCAGGTAATCTTTCTTGAGATCCTCGCCCGCAATCGTCTCGACAGCGTCGGTATCCGCACGCCATCGCAGGATGGCGCCGTCCCCCGTGCTGAAATAGGCCGAGCCGTCGTTGGGATCGATCGCAATCGACCGGCACAAGGTCCGGTACGTCGCGCCGCGGCCGTTCTCCCCTTGTTGCGCAAAGAGGCCGAAGTCCTTGAGATTCCCGGTGTGTAGATCCTTGCGGAGGAAATGGCCGCACGGCCAAGTGATCGCAAAAAGGCGCCCCCGCCGCGCGTCCATGTTCATGGTCAGAATCCCCTCGCCATTGGGGGCAAGCCCCAGATCCTCGAACTTGCCGGTCTTCATGTCATAGGAGAGCAAGTGGCCGCCAGGGTAAGGCTTGTAGCCGGCCGGGGGGATGCCTATCTTCTCCATACCGTCGATGATGCTGTAATACCCCACATGCGTCGCAAAGTAGAGCTTGCCGTTGGCTTCGACGAAATTGACGTGCGACTTGCCCTGAGCGATGACTTTCTGGCCCCCTTCGCCGCACGCGGCGCTCAGGTCGCCCAGATGCCGAATCGTGTCCTTCTTGGGATCGTACGCGTACATCTGGCCTGCCAGATCGAACGCCTCCGAGCACAGCACGTAATAGATGCGCCCGTCACTGGCCGCCAGCATCCCGTTGTAGGTATCGTGGCCCTGGGGGAATCCGGAGTCATGGATGCGCGCGATCAGACGCCCTGAGGCGCGCTGGCCGGCGGTGCCGGCCATTGTCTTCGAGCCGGCACAGAGGCTGAGGGCCAGCGTGAACAGGGCGAGTCGGAGAGTGCGGGAGGCAACAGGTGTGATCATGGTGTTATGTCCGGGATCGTATCGGTGCTATCGCTTCATTCGAACGCCGCCAGCGTTCGCAGATAGGCCGCGGACTGGGCGATGTCCTCTTGAATCTGCTGCGGAGTGCGGGAGACATCCTTGACTCCCTCGATCTCCATCGTGATCGGACCGCTGTAGCCGTGTTCAGTAAGAATCTGAAGCACGGCGGCTATGTTGACGCGCCCTCGGCCCAGGGCGGGAAAACGCCACTCCCCCACCCCGCCGTCATGGTCCTTGATCTCGACGGTGGCCACAAAGGGCAGAATCTTGCGCAGTTCAGTCGGAGCGTCCATTCCATCGTTGTAAAAGTGGATGTTGCCGGTGTCGAAGTTGACGCGCACGCACGGATGATCGACCTGCCGCATGGTCTCGAGGAGCACGTCCCCGTTTGTCCCAAGATCGGGGTGCGTCTCGATCGCGATCGTCACCCCATGCCGGGCGGCCAGGTCGCCCGCCCGCCGCAATCGCTGGTAAACGAGCGCCTTGGGGACATCGCGGCTCTTGGCCGACAGGAACAGGTACTTGACCCCCATGCGCTCGCAGACAGCCAGTTGCCCGTCGAGTTGATCGACTCCCTCCGGACGCGCAAGATCGGCATCGCCCCGAAACACCACCGCCTTCAAACCATGATCGGCAAGGCGTTTCCGAACGATTTCAACCTGATCGGCAGCGGGCACGCTCATGAAGACATGCCGAACTCCAATGGCTGGCAGATGCGTCCACGCAGCCTGCTCGCATCCCTGATAGTTCGCCAGACGACAGGCCAGAGTAAACTTGCTGCGGGGGGCGGATTCACCGGGTGCCGGTTGGCCAAGCGCACAAAACAGGTCGAGACCCACCGCCGACGCGATAACCGCCAGACCCAGCGTGAACTCGCAGAGGCGCGTCCGCATGCTCCAAACCTCGATCCCGGCACAGACCGTTGCGTTCATCAGGTGACCTCGATTGCCCGAACCGGATGCCAGCGTAGTCCAGGCTCGGACCGACAAACAAGCAAAAGTCTTAGGCGTCGGCCGTCGGTGGCCATGGCCAAAACCCATCGCACACGAACTGGCGACAAGCTCCCTCGGTTTGAGACGGAGCCGCGCTAATTGGCAAAACCGCGCTCGATCAGCTCGACTGCTTTCGCGTCGCGCCGTTTCCGATCGGCACTGCCCAGGACCACCGCGACCAGGCGGCGGTCTTGACGCTGCGCGGTGACGGCGATCGAGAATCCAGCCGCGGCGATGTAGCCGGTCTTGAGACCGTCGCAACCCGCGACCTGAGCGAGGAGCGGATTGTGGTTTCGCATGACAACCGCGCTCTTGCTCGATGCGGGGCGGAAGGTCCTCTGACGCGTCGAGGTGTAGCGCAACGCATCCCGTTTCTGCAAGACGGCATAGCAGAGGCGGGCCAGGTCCCTCGCCGTCGTCACGTCAGGCGGCTGGCCAGGGCCTGGCGGAAGACCGTGCACGGAGTTGAATCGGGTGTTGGTCATGCCCAGTTCCCGGGCACGCTGGTTCATTAAGCCAACAAAAGCCGACGTGCTTCCGGCGACCTTCTCGGCCAAAGCCACGGCGGCGTCATTCGCCGACCTGACCATCAACGCATAGAGCATTTCGTCCACGGTAAACACCTCCCGCTCGGCGAGCCACACTTGCGAGCCGCCCGTCGCGGCCGCCTTCGCGCTCACCGGGACCTTATCCTGAAACGAAAGCTGCCCGCGCTCGATCCGCTCGAGGATGATCAGCAAATCCATCAGCTTCAGCACGCTCGCGGGGTAACCTTGGACATCCGCCCGATCTTCGAACAGCACCCGCTTGGCGCCCACGTCCACGACAATCGCGCCCACATACGGATCGCGCGGAATCGACCGGGCGGGCGCAGGCCTTGGAGCCGACTTTTCGGAAGGCTTGGCCGTCGCGCCGCCGGGCGCGACCGCGCCGAGAATTGGCGACGGACCGAGGAAGAACCACGCCGCGCAGAGCGCCGCGAGGCCGATGCGAGTCCCAATGCGTTTTAGAAAAGAAACTTCGCTTCCCATACTCAGATCTCCAGATCCGCCCGCACGGTGGTCAAACCCCAGGCCGGGACGGTGACGCGGCCTTCGAGCTTGCGCAAAGGTCCTTCGCTGGCGTCGCTATGCCAGAGCTGCCGTGCAGAGAATCCGTTCCATCCGATCTCGGTCTGCGCCTCGCGTCCGGCGGCGCCCCAGAACCGAAAGATGAGCGCTTGGCCGTCATCGCTCGGCTTGACACCGGTCACCAGCATGTCCGGCGAACTCAGTTGGAATCGCGGCGCGCCGATGGGTTTAGACCCGCGCGCCACAGTCGGGAGCAACGGCTGGCTCGCGGCGATCGCGAGCCTCGACGCAGCCAACGGATCGTAACCGCAGTGCGGGCGGAGGACGAACCGGAACACGTGCGGCCCGTCCTGGCAGGCCCGATAGTTCGTCCCCCAATGGTTGTTCATGGCCCACGAGTAGAGTTTCTGAGTCGGACCGACCTTCTTCCGCCACACCTCGGGGTTGGCCTGCGAGTTAAGCAGGTTCGCCGACAGTTCGCCGACCTGCACCAGCGGCGCATCGAGCGTGATCCAGGTGACGCCGAACCGATCGTTCGCCACGTCCGCCCAACGGTTCACGCTGAACCAGTTCTTGCAGGCGCTTGGAATCTGATCGAGATCGGGGCGGATGACGCCATAAGACACCTCGAGGCGCATCTGGCCATCGGGCACTGCAAAGGGGAAGCCGAAATTAAGACTCTCCTTGCCCTCAGCCGCGTGGTAGCTCGATGCGAGGAGACGGCTCTTGTCCAGCGTGTTGACAATCTCGACGGCGTCTCTGCCGGCAACGAGCCGGATTTCGCGTTCGAGGCGATGGCAACCCGGCGCATCGGACGCGATCAGGAGCGATGCGACAAGCGGACCCGTCTCGCGCTCGCGGATCGTGACCGGCCCGTTGCGCCTGGCATTGGACGGCTTGTCCCCGTTGAAATAGAGATACTCGTTGAGCGCCTGCCCATCGGCGGCGTCGGCAAGATTGGCATCGAGACCCGCCAGACGCAGCTCGACGATCCCGCCGGTCCGCTCGTCCACACACAGGCTGACGATCCCGTTCTCCAGCGTTGCGCCTCGCGCAGTGACCTTTCCATCGACGTGCGGGGCGCCTGAGGCGAGCCTGTAACGCCGCGCCGCAAACGGTGGCACGTCTCGGGCGAGAAGGACCAGTTCGCCGCTGCGCAACCGCTGCGACGCCACGGGCTGGTCCGAGTCGTCCGTGACGCGGTCTTTGCCCTCCGAAAGGAACTTGGGCACCACGACCAGTTCCGTGCGCGGCCATGATGTGGTATTGAAGATGTCCACAGCCGCGTTTTGGGCCGGACCGTCGGATTGGGCGAGGGCACGGCTAAGGAGGTCGCGCGACTGGAGATCGGCGGCGACGGCATAGGATTGCTTGACGGCCCATTGCTCGCGGGTCTCGCGGCGGAAGGGTTCGCTGACGCTGCACCAGGCGCCCCATGTGTGTTCGGAGTAGAGCAACACGTTGCGCCAGGCATCCTCGAACGCGTCAACCGGATACGTCCGCGGATTGAGCATCGCCCAGAGCGCCTCGGCCTGGATCACACGGTCCGAACTCGCCCGATTCATCGCCGTCTCGAGTGCCGACGACCCGGCGCCATCCTCCCAGTAGGGCGTCCAGTCGCCGGCCACCTGCTCGAGCTCCGCCCCGTGCCGCTCCTCGAAGGCGCGGAAGGCCGTGCCGGTCGAGCTGATGATGAATTGGGGCGAAGCATGCGTCTGGTTCCAATCCTTGATGAACTCGCAGATCGCAGGGTCGGGCGTGGCGTTGTCCCCCACGCCGCTCCACCGCACGTAGGCGATCTCATAGGGATACGCCCGCTGCGCCAGGCCATTGCAGAAATCCTCGACCAGGCGCGGCGACATCGCGTGGTACCGGTGGGACATCGCGTAACCCCAGAACGGAATCCAGACCAGCACCTTGCTCCGCCCGTCCGGCCCGACCCAGTAAAACGGCTTGTTCTCCCACTGCACCAGGATGTCCCCGATGCGATCGAAATAGTTCGGCGCCACGCTGAAATACCGGATGCCGGCTTCGGTCATTGCGCTCACGGTCCCCCACGAATAGCCCGGCACGTCGCTGATCATCGCCGCGTCCACGGGCACGCCCGTCTCGGTCCCCAGGCGCGTCGCCATGCGAAAGAGCCGGATCAACTCCTCCGGTCGGCAAAGACCGGTGAGTTCGTTCAGATACAGGCCGTTGAGAGCGACCCGCCCAGCCCGCACGGCCTCGATGAATTCCTTGCGCTGGGTCTCGCCAAGCCGCCGCAGGTACAGGTCCGCCGCCCACAGCACTTCGACATTCCACACAAAACGCGCCCCCGGCGGATAGCTCGCCGTCTGGCGGGCGATCTCCATGCCGCGAACCAGGTTCTGCACCTGCTTGTCCTCGATCTCGGTCTGGATCTCCGTGTAGCCAATGTCGGTGTGCGAATGCGGCAGCACATAAACCGTCAACGGGCGCACAGGCGCCCGACGCAACTCGGTCTGGACCACGGTCTGACCCGCCACTTCGAGAACCAGGGGCGCCGTCTCCGCGCTCGCCACAGCCGGCACACGCCACTCGATGGTCTGTCGCCCGGGTTGCAGACGCAGGGCATTCGGCTGCTCCGCGCCGAGCCGCACCACGGCGTCCGCAGCCTCCGCATACGGGTGATCTAACGTGACGCGCAACGTCTGGACCAGGCCGAGGCTGGTCTTCTCGACAATCGGGACCTGTTTGACCTCGACCGTATCCCTGGCTGCCGCCTCCTCGACCGGTCCGCTCGAGTAGAACGCAATCTCGGCACCGCCAACCGTGCCGAAGCCCTGAGGCCCCAGCCTTGTCACGCTCCATTTCACCCGCCGCGCCGTCACGGGCGCCGGCAGAGTGAAAAACGTCTCGCCGCCGCGCACCCCGCTGTGCTTGACCGGCACGGTCGCCACCGTCGTGCCATCGGCATCGGCAAAGACAAGTTCGGATGCGACGATCGTGGCAGGATCGTTGCGATCGACGTGTCGAAAGGCGCCGATGGTCGAAGGCGCGTCGAACTCGAACTCGACAAAGGTCCCCGTGCCTTTGTTGTCGGACGAGTACTCGGTCTTGAGAACTCGATCAACGAGGTTGCCGACCTCGAAGGCCCCGCCGGGATAAGCCGTCGAACTCGCCGTGATGCGAGCGGTTTGGATTGGAGTCAGCGGCGTAAACGCGGCGTTACCGCTCACGGCCCCGAGAACGCCGGCAAGAACCAGCCGCAAACCGCTGAACCACTGAATACGGACGTCTGACTTGCGCATGGGCGCCATTCTTGCCCAGGCGCCCCGCGGCGTCGAGCCGTTTGCACCGACATCCGCATTGCCCCCCGGATCGGCTAACGCCTGAACCGCTCCGGTTGGGTCATGGACCCACCACAATGAAACGGCCAGTCAGAATCCAATGCTTCAAGAGTGCCCGCCGCGATTCACGAGACAGGATTATGCCTTGCGCCACCACGGCGGCTACCTGGGGCGTCGGGCGCGCGACTAGCTTTCGCGTTGAAACGATTCTTCCCCACAGGCATGCTCCCATCACGCGGACACAGTCTGCACCAGCTTGACCCATGCCTGGCAGCGGGCTGAATGGGGTGAAAGCATGAGATACACACCTAACGCCAAATGCCCTCAGCATGGCCTTCTCGAATCAGGAAAGGCCCAAGGTGAAGACGAAAACGCAAGCCATTCTCGAAGCCAGCCGCGCCTCCAACATCATCCTCCCGCAGTCGTGACGCGAATCAAACCGCCATGCCCCGGACCCGCCATCGCCATCGCCCTTGCCCTGTTCTGCGTCACGACACTTCGCGCGCAGACCGCAGGCGGCCTGCCTGCTCCCCTCACACCAGCGGACGGGGCTGCATCGGCGTCGGCCCAAGCCGCCCCCGACCCCGCCACAACGCGCTCCCGGCAGCTTTCTCCCTCGAACCGGGGCACGGGTCTAATCATCTCGGAGATCATGTATCACCCCCGGGAAAACGGCGGCACTGAGGTTCTGGAATACATCGAAATCTTCAACACGGAACCGGTGTCCGAGATCATCGGCGGCTGTCGACTTGGCGGCGACATCGAGTTCACGTTCCCGCCTCGCATGGCGCTCCCCGGACGCAGTTTTGTCGTCGTCGCGCGCGATCCGGAGTCGCTGCGGCGGGCGACCGGGATCACCAACGCGATCGGTCCCTTCGCGGGAAGCCTGCCCAACGACGCCGGACAAGTGCGGCTTTACAACCGCGCAGGCGCCCTGTTGCTCGAGGTCAAGTATGAGGATCAGATGCCGTGGCCGATCGCGGCTGACGGCGCCGGGCATTCCCTCGTGCTGGCCCGGCCGGACTACGGCGAGAATTCCGTCTACGCCTGGTCCGCCAGCGCCGAGATTGGAGGTTCGCCGGGCCGGGCCGACCCCGAGGTCGAGGATCCGCTCGACGCGGTGGTGATCAATGAGTTCCTCGCAAACAGCGACCTCCCCGAGGTTGACTTCATCGAACTCTTCAACCGCGGCACTCAGACCGTCGACCTGTCCGGATGCATCCTCAGCGACCGGCCTGATATCAACAAGTTCATCATCCCCGCCGGAACTCTGCTCCCGCCCGGTCGATCGGCGCTCTTCTCCGAAGCGGGCCTCGGCTTTGGTCTCAGCAGCCACGGGGAGTCGATCTTCTTCGTGCGCGCCGACGCCACCCGGGTGATCGACGCAGTGCGATTCGGCGCGCAATCCCCAGGCGTCTCCTATGGACGCTCCCCTGACGGAGCGCCGGCCATCCGCGAACTCTCGCGTCCGACGCCCGGCGCCCCCAACAGCGCTCCGGCCCTCCACGACATCGTCATCCACGAGATCATGTATCATCCGATCTCAGGTCTCATCGAGGACGAATACGTCGAACTGCACAATCGGGGCAGCAATGCGGTGGACGTTGGCTACTGGCGGTTTGTGGACGGCATTAGCTTCATGATCCCGCCCGACACCCGTATCGAGCCCGGCGGCTACCTGGTTGTGGCGCGCGACCGCGCCCGGCTCCTCGGCAAATACCCGCAACTCAACTCGGCCAACACGCTGGGAGACTACGAGGGCGAACTCTCGGACCGCGGCGAACGGCTGGCCCTGGCGAAACCGCTCGATCCGTTGCGGCCGTTCCAGGACTTCGTGGTGGTTGATGAGGTCACGTACAGTGACGGCTGGGGACAGTGGACCGACGGAGGCGGAAGCAGTCTGGAACTGATCGATGCGCATGCCGACAACACCCTGGGCGCGAACTGGATGGGCAGCGACGAGACGGCCAAGAGTTCCTGGACCGATATCGAACACACGGGTGTGATTGACAACCAGGCCGGGAGCATGGACGAACTTCAAGTCTTTTGTCAGCAGGGCGGCGAGTGCCTCCTCGACAACATCGAATTGACAAAAGCCGGCGAGACCGTCAACCGCGTCAAGAATCCCGGCTTCGAAACCAGCCTCAGCGGATGGGAAGCGCTCGGCACACACGAGCGGTCCGGGATTGAAGCCGGCGAGGGCTATCAGAGCAACCGCAGCCTGCACGTGCGCGCAACCAGCCAGGGCCGTTACACCATCTCCGTTTACCGGATCACTTACGACCGCCTCTCGACACCAATCGCCGCACCCCGCGCCGGAGAGACGTTCACCATCCGCGCCAAAGGCCGCTGGATCGCCGGTTGGCCCTACATCATCATCGGAGTCAAGGGCCACGCCCTCGAGGCCGTGGGCGCCCTCGAGGTGCCCGACAACCTCGGCACCCCCGGCCTGCCCAACAGCCGACGCGTGGCCAATGCCGGTCCGGCCATCTGGGACGTTCAGCACGCGCCCGTGCTGCCCGCAGCCGCTCAACCTGTGACTGTGTCCGCCCGGGTCCATGATCCCGATGGCGTGGCGTCGGTAGTCCTCAAGTGGCGCAACGACACCGCCGCTGGTTCGTTCACCACCACGCCAATGACCGATCCGGACGGCGACGGCGTCTACCGTGCGACCTTCCCCGGCCTGCTCACGGGACAGATCGCAACCTTCTCGATCGAGGCCGCCGATGCCGCGATGCCCCCCGCTACCAGCCGGTTCCCGGGACCGGCGCCGACGGGAATGCCGGCCCTCGAGTGTCTGGTGCGGTTCGGCGACACACTCCCGCCCGGGGTGTTCGGCGCATACAGGGTCTGGGTGTCGTCCGGCAACGTCGCGCGGTGGCAGGCCCGCCCGACTCGCAGCAACGAGCCTGTCGACGCCACCTTCACCTATGACAATTATCGCACGGTCTATAACGCCGCCGTCCGCTACCGCGGCAATTGGCGTGAGGGCGGGTTCGAGGACTACAGCCGCGCCGCCTACATGATCGACTTTCCAAAGACCGAGCGCGTCCTCGGGGACACGCAGATCGCCCTGGATTTCATCAGCCTCAACTATGACAACGGCACCAAACAACAGGAGAAACACGCCTACTGGATCGCGCGGCAGGTCGATCTCGCCTCGATCGCCATGCGCTATGTGCACGTCAGCGTCAACGGTTCCGCCCTGTTCCGCTACGACTCCTTCTCGCCTTCGAGGTCGCTCTGCAGCCGCTGGTACGGCGACGACGATCCGCACGTGTACGAACAGCTCTATCCGCACGAGCCCTTCGCCAATTACACCACGACCGGCGGCGTCAAGAAGCAAGCCAAATACCGCTACTGCATGCGCAAGAAGGTCACCACCGTGCCCGACGACGATTTCTCGCCTCTCTATCGGGTGGTCGACGCCCTCAGAGCCCCAACCGACGACCTCTACGTCGCCCGCGTGTCCGCCCTGGCCGATATCCGGAGTTGGGCGGGGTACTGGGTGATCAACCGGATGTGCGGCAACGGCGACCACTACAACTCGTCCGGTTACCCGCACAACATGTACACGTACATCCCTCCCTACGGACGCTCCAGACTCCACGTCAACGACACCGACGGCGCCTTCCAAACCGTCTACTCGATCTTCCCCGACTCCGGCTTCCTGCCCGGGATCATGTTCGCCAAACCCGAGTTCCGCCGCGTCTACTGGCGTCTGGCCTGCGACGTGGCGCGGGGCCCCATGGACCCGGCCATCAGCACCACACGCCTCAACGACTGGTACCAGGTCTTCCGCGACAATCGAATCGCCGCCGACTCACCCAACAAGATGAGCAACTGGATCACTGCCCGCAGAAGCAGCTACCTCCAATCGTTGGCCCCCATGACAAACCTCGCCTTCAAGGTTTCCACCCCGAACATCACGACAAACACAACACCCATCACCGTCATCGGCGAGGCGCCGATCGCCGTCACCGCCATCGAAGTCAACGGCCTCCCCCACGCCGTCAAATGGATCGGCGAAACCGTCTGGCAAATCCGCGTCGCTCTCAGCCCCGGCGCCAACGCCCTTGCCTTCCGCGCCCTGGATGAACATGGTGGCATCGTCGGAAACGCCGCCCGCACGGTCACCTACACCGGAGCGCCCGTGTCACTCGAAGGTAAGCTCCTCATCAGCGAAATCATGTACCACCCCGCGGCCCCCGCCTCGAGCTTCGTCGAAATCCTCAACCTCTCCCCCACGGAAACCCTTCCCCTGGGCGGGCTGCGCGTGGACGGAATCGATGCCACCATCGGACACGGACGCTTCATCGCGCCGGGCGAGTATGCGGTTGTGGCCAGGAGCCTGCCGGGCTATCAATCGAGCTACGGCAATGCTGAGGTCGTCGTCGCGGAATTCAATGGCGCACTCGACAATGGCGGAGAGACGCTCACCCTGCAATGGACTGATGGCACAAACACAATCGTTCTCGACCAGGTCACCTACGGCGGCCATCCGCCCTGGCCCGCCGCCGCCGACGGCGCCGGCGCATCGCTGCAGTTGATCGACGTGTTCCGTGACAACGACCGCATCGGCAATTGGACCGCCATCCAACCCGGCGGCACGCTGCCCCTGGCAACGCCAGGCCAGTCAAACAACGTCACCGCGCGCCTCCCCGAATTCCCCCTGCTCTGGATCAATGAAGTCATGCCGTCCAACACCAGCGCGCTGGCGGACAACGCCGGCGAATTCGACCCCTGGATCGAACTGTTCAACGCCGGCACGAATGCGATCGCTCTCACAGGCTGCCACCTCAGCAACGATCCCTCGAATCTGCGCCAATGGGCCTTCCCCGACGGATCGAAGATCGGCCCGGGTGAACGTCTGCTGGTCTGGGCCGACGCGCAGCCCCAGCAGACCGATGGCTCCCATCTGCATGCCACCTTCCACCTAGAGAGCGGCAGCGGCACCGTGGTTCTGGCCTGGCATTACCTGGGCCGTACCATCGTCCTCGATGCCATCTCCTACGCCGATGTCCCCGCCGACTGCTCGTACGGATCCTATCCGGACGGCGCCCCGCACGCCCGCCGGCTTTTCCACAATCCCACGCCGGCATTGCCCAACAGCCCCGCCTGGCCGCCGCTGCTTGTCACCATCAACGAGTGGATGGCCGCCAACACTCGGACGATCGCCGATCCTGCCGATGGCGATTTCGACGATTGGTTCGAACTCCACAACGCCGGTCCCTACCCGGCGTACCTCGGCACGTACACATTGACCGACAACCTCGATATCCCAACGAAGTTCTCGATCCCCGCCGGCACCGTCATCCCGCCCGGCGGCTTCCTGCTGCTCTGGGCGGACGAGGAGACCAACCAGAACGCTCCAGGCCAGGACCTGCACGTCAACTTCAAGCTCGCCCAGGGCGGCGAACAGATCGGCCTGTTCGATCCGGACGGCGTCCCTGTCGACACGGTCTCCTTCGGTCCACAGTCCGATGACGTCAGCTTCGGGCGATTCCCCGATGGCGCCGATTTGCCCGCATACGAAATGGTCGAACCTACTCCCCGCACCCCGAACAGCCTGGCCGGCGCCAACCGCCCCCCCGTCTTCGATCCGCTGCCCGATCAGACTGTCGCCGAAGGCAGCCCGCTGGTCTTCACCGTCAGAGCCACTGATCCCGATGCCGGCGATACGGTGCGGTACAGCCTCGGCCTGGGCGCTCCGCCCGAGGCCGAGTTGAACGAACAGACCGGCGAGTTCCGCTGGGTCCCCGGGGAAGCCGATGGCCCGAGCCGCCTGCGCTTCCTCGTTCACGCCGCGGACAACGGAACACCGGTCCGAATCGGGAATCTGTGGGTCGACGTGAACGTCACGGAAGTGAACGAACCGCCTCGGATCAGTCCCATCGCGGACCAAATCGTGGATGAAGGGGCTTTGCTCGCCCTCGAGTTCACCGCCAGTGATCCCGATCTGCCTCCCAATCGCCTCATCTTCACTCTCGCCCCCGGCGCGCCCGAAGATGCCATCCTCACAAAGGACGGCGCCTTTACATGGATTCCCGACGAATCGCGAGGCGACACCACCGTAACCATCACCGTGCGCGTCTCCGACCAGGGCTCGCCCGAGTACACCGACACCACCAGCTTCAACGTCCTGGTTCGTGAGGTGCCCAATCCGCCCGTCATGCCGTCCCTTCCACCGCTGTTTGTCGCCGAAAACAGTCTGTTCTGCCTCCGCATCGATGCGTTTGATCCGGACACGCCGCCCAGTCCGCTGGTCTTCGCGCTGGATGCCGCTCCGCATGGGGCGACGATCGCGCCTCTGACCGGCGAGATCAGATGGCTGCCCGGCGAGGAAATCGGTCCCACCAACGCCACCTTCGTCGTGCGCGCCACCGAGCTGCAACCGCCTTATGCCAGTTCCACCCGTGCCTACTACGTCACGGTGACCGAGGTGAACCAGGCCCCAGTCCTCCTCCCGATCGCCGATCAGGCTCTGCGCGAAGGCGACACGCTCGCCATCCAGGCGGCGGCGCTAGATGCCGACCTGCCACCGCAAACGCTCACCTTTTCGTTCGCCGGCGGCGCCCCCGCCGACATGTCCATCGACACCGCCACTGGCCGCATTTTCTGGCCTGTCGGACCTGACCAGGGCGCCAGCACCAACGACGTGACCGTGCGGGTCACCGACGACGGTCCGCCTCCTCGCTACGCCGAGCGGACGTTTCGCGTTGTCGTCCAACCCCAGTCGCACCTGGTCATCAACGAAATCATGTACCGCCCCGCATCCAACGCGACCGAGTTCATCGAGATCGTCAATAACTCTTCCAGTGCGACGGCGGACCTCGACGGCGTGGAACTTACCGCCGATGCCCTCGCGTTTGCGTTCCCGCATGGCAGGACGCTCGAACCCGGCGCCTTCACCGTCGTGGTGCGTAATCGAACAGCCTTCGAAGCGGTTTACGGCACCGAGGTCCCGATCGCCGGCCAGTGGACCGGCCAGCTCGATTCGACCGCCGACACCGTCCGCCTGACACGCGTCGCGCCGGGTGGCCAGACCGACACGCTCGACGCGGTGCGTTTTTCCTCGGAAGCCCCCTGGCCCAGCGCGGCCAATGGCCAGGGCGGGTCGCTCCAGTTGATCGATGCCAAACAGGACAACACACGCGTCGCCAATTGGACCGCCATCCCCGCTCTCGGATCAGTCCAGTCCCGCCGGCTGCTCGAGATGACGAACCTCTGGCGCTACGAGCAGTCGGGCAGGAATTTCGGCGTTGCCTGGCGCAATCCCGGCTATGACGACTCCGCCTGGCCCTCCGGACGCGCCCTGCTCTACGCCGATAACGCGGCCTTGCCCGCGCCCAAGAATACGCGGCTGACCCTCGGGCCGACCACGTTCTACTTTCGCACCTCGTTCCTGTACGACGGCCCAACCGCGGGTGCGCGCCTCAAGGTCAACACCATCATCGATGACTCCGCCATCGTCTACCTCAACGGCACCGAGGTGTTGCGGGTCGGATTCAACCAAGACGACAAGGTCGCGTTCAACACCTTCGCCAGGCGATGGGTCGATAACGCCGCCCTCGAAGGCCCGTTTCTCATCGACCAGGATGCACTCCGATACGGCACCAACGTCGTCGCAGTCGAGGTTCACCAGAACAACGCCAACAGCTCGGATGTCGCCTGGGGAATGGACCTCGAAGTCGAAGGCACAGCCGACGCCGCCACGCCTGGCCGCCCCAACTCGCTCGCCCATGCTCTGACCCCGTTCCCGCCCGTTTTCCTCAACGAAGCCGTCGCCGTGAATGCCGCTGGCCCGGTCGACAACGCCGGCGAGCGCGAACCCTGGATCGAGTTGCTCAACGACGGCCCCCTACCCGTCTCACTCGAAGGTTGGTATCTTACCGATTCGTTCACCGATCTGACGCGATGGCCGGTCCCCGCCGGATTCGAGCTCGAAGCAGGGGAGTTGCGTCTGCTCTGGGCCGATGGCGACCCGTCTCAAACCACCCCAACCGATGCCCATACCAGCTTCCGAATCGACAACGGCGGCGTGGTCGCGCTGGTCCGGATGCAGGCCGACGTGCCGGTGATCGTCGACTATCTGCGCCTCCCAACCCTGCCGCCAGACACCTCCTACGGCTCGATGCCGGATGGACAGGCCCTGATCCGCGATCTCCTCGCTTCGCCCACACCCCGCGATCCCAATCGCCACATCCCGGCGCCGCAACTTGCGAACCTGGCATCGGGTTCCGCCGATGGCCTTCGCTTCGAGTGGGTGAGCATCCCGGGCGTCAGGTACCGCGTCGAAGGCGCTGTCGCCCTGACCGGGCAACCCTGGGTGACTCTCGCGGAATCCGTGGCGCAGTCCGGGTCCATGCGCTATACCGAACCGCCGTCCGCAGCCATGCGTTACTATCGCGTGCTGGTCCCGTAACCCCAATCCACCATCCCACCAGAAGAGTCAGAGTCTTCATGTTACTGTTGCCACGATTTAGCTTGGCATGCCCGAGTCCCACACTGCTCGAATAACACGGGGAGGCCGGCAAAAGTTGCAAACAACCGGCCCATTGCATCCACCTGCATGCTCGATCGAGCCGCGTTGCAGTGCCCAACAAGCGCGCGCCCCGAGGCCCAATCACCAACAGATGGGCGCGACAAACGGAAACCAAAGCGCGCGCGCTTGCGTCCGTTCAACGGCGGCGCAAGCCGTATCGGGTCCCAAGCAGGGCCATGCCGCCCAAAAATCCGAGCAACCCGATGCTGGGCTCGGGGATGGCCGTGAAATGAACCGTGTAGGCCGCCGCCCAATCCTGACTCACCCCGCCCTGCGTGATCCCTTGGACGGTATCGTCCACCAGGTAACCCTTGCCTTGTCCGGGCGTGCTATTGTCCCCGGAGGTGTTGACCAGGAACCGGAAGTTGGACACCTCGCCATCGACGTTGTCTTCCGAGAAGACGAACCAGTACTTCTGATTCGAATCGAGCGTCAGGCCGGCAAAGCCGAATGTGTAAGGCTCGCCGGGCAGGGTGCTGTTCCACGTCACCGACGAACTCGAAGAGCCGAGATAACCGCCGAATGCCGCGCCGTCGTAACTCGAATACAGGTCCAGATACACGGCAGTGTCTGCATCGGTCGTCTGACGGGCGCCTCCGCCAAAGGAAGGCGTCACGGCGTCATTGGGACGCGTGAGAGTGAGTGCGTTCAATTGGAAAACCGGGGTGAGTGATCCGAACGGAGTGACGCTGTTCGGGTAAACGCCGGCATCGGCCCGGAATGCAAATGCCGCCATGTTGGCCTTGTCACCCGTAACACCCGACCATTCGTTAACAATGGTGCCGGTGTCCGCCGCCCATGCCGCGGCGCTTGCAATCAGACTGGCAGTGCAGAGTACAGTTTTCATAATCATTCACACATTCAGCAGCATAGAAGAACGAACGCAAAATCCAAGGCCCACTAAGGGTCTGTGCAAAAATCAATCGGAACTATTTTTTGCACAGACCCTAAGCACAAAACCTTGGCATAAACAAGGCCTATCTGTGTTCTGTTTTGGTCAGCGTCGTCTCGGGGTCGACACCCGGAAGAACCGCTGTCCGGTCAACGAGCCTGGCATGACGCGAGCCGCGCGAAAGCCGGCGGCAAGCACTTCTTCTCCCCCGGCCTGAGGTGTCCAGTCTCCCGTAAGATCCGCCGCGCCCTCGACCGCATAGAGCCTGCCGGGGAGGCTCGACCAGACAAGCCGCAGTCCGTCCGGACCGACCGAGACGTACTCGATGCGAAGAAGGGACGAGGGGTCGTTGGCCATCGTGCCGGCCTCGAATTCATCCACGTTACTCATGCCGTCGCCGTCCAGGTCCTCTTCCGCGTCGTCGGCGCCATGATTCAAGCCAGTGATCGCCTCGTAATAATCGCTCATGCCATCCCCGTCGCTGTCGAGGTCGGCCTGCGTCAGCCAATCGAGATGGAATCGGACAAAAGTCAGCGTCTCGTAGGCGTTCGCGTTCCCGGTTTCGTACAGCAATCCGACAGTGCCGTCCGCCAGGATGGCCAGATCCGAGTACGCGGCGGGCCGGTTGTCGATCCGCCGCGACACCGTCCACGTCTTGCCTTCGTCTTCCGACATCCGGACGGTCATATCGACCCGCGCCGATGCGGAACCGGGGTTGGCGAAGAGGAGCCGATCGCGCGGTGCTCCGTCGAGGGTCGAGCTAAGGCGGATGAAACTGGCCTGGCACACGGGATCGGCTAGCGCATAGGTGAGAGGCGACCACGTCCCGTCGCTCAGCGTGGCGCCCCGGGTGTAGGTGGCCCAGACGCGTTTGCCGCCGCCGCCGCTGGGCGCGCGCGACGAGATCATGATCTGCCCCGAGTTGAGCTCGACCATCTGGTTCTCGTTGAGCTGGGGTGGGATGGTCCGGTTCACGTCCGGACTCGTCAGCCAACTGGCGCCATGGTTCGTGCTGTAGATGAAAAACGCACGCGCATTGACGCCGCCCGGATCCGTATGCTGCGATGGGAAGAGCAGTGTACCGTCACGCAGTTGGATGCCGTGTCCCGGCCCCTGGAAACAGACGCCCCAGTTCGGGTTCGCCTTGGCCTGGGCCGTGATATTGATGGGCGGCGACCATGTCCGCCCATCGTCGTCGCTCCGCGCGAGAACGTACTGGCCGGTTTGGTTCGTGCTCAGCCCGGCGCCCGATCCCACATAGGCGCGGTTGCCGAAAGACCACAAAGCGGCCACCCAAATCGTGCCGGTCTCGCGATCCACCAACACCGCGGGATCGCCAACGCCGTTCCCGCTCGATCCAGCCACCGTTTTGTCGTAATCGAGGATTGCCTTGGTGTTGGTCGCCCAGTGCCAGGTGCTGCCGTTGTCCGTGCTGCGCATGCACCCGACGTCGACGTTCGCCGGCAGGTCATTGGCGTTGTCCCAGCGCAGGTCGAACATCGCGAGGAGTGTGCCGCGCGTCGTCGTTGCCAACGCAGGGATGCGGTAGGTGTGCACACCGTCATCGCCGGCCCGGCGGACGACCGTGCTGAACAAGGCATTGCCGACTGTCAGGAACTCCGGCGGCGACCCGACCTCGGGCACACGAACCTCATCTTCGAGCCCGACGCTCAGCAACGCGCCGTCGAGCACTCGACCCCACTTCGTCCCGGTCCGCGGTTCGACGGCGATCCAGAAGTGATTCACCCCGGCGCTCAACCCCTGGCTGCCCCCGACGGACAGCGCGCCGTCGAGCGGACTATCCAATGATCCAAAGGCAACCAGGGGCCGGAACTCGGGGCTGGTGCCGGTGAAGTAAACGCCGACCGACGCGATGTCCGTCAGGTCGGTCGTTCCATCGAGGTTGAATGCCACGTTGGTGACGACACCCGGGCCGCGCACCTGGACATCGAGCAGAGCGTGCAACCCGAAGGGCGGCACGTTCCGGGTTGTCTGCACGACCGTGCACGCTGCGGGCGGGATCTCCTCTGGCGTCCCCCATTTGGCCGACAGGTATGCGGGGATCTCCAGCCGCTCGACTTCGGTGAGCACCCGGTCATAGACGAGCACCTCGGCCAAATCGACCGCCAGCCCTCGAGTCGCGGCAACGTTCTGGCCGAGGATCAAACCTCCGAGGCCGCTGGTGAGGTTGTTTGTGTGGATGAAGCTCTCTCCGCCCCCGATCGAATGCCTGACACGAGTCGTCGCGCCGAGCTTCTCAAACTCGAAGAGGTGCGTCTGCCAGACGTTGACCTCGGCGGCGAGCGTATTGGGATCGGCGTTGCTGCCGGCGCCGCTCGGTTGAAGTCCCACCTGCCAGAATCCGGCACGCACCTGCGCCCGGGTGAGGCCCGGCGCGTTGGCCGAGCCGTCGAAAAGAAAGCCGTCGTTCGTTGAGGTCAGGCGACAATAGGCGACCAGGGCGCGGCTCGATGTGATGGTGCCGAAGTTCGCGGAAGTGCCCCAGACCGCGTCCCGGCCGTCACACCGCACGATGCGTCGCACGCCGCCCGCGGTGTTGAAGGAGACCGATTCCGGCGTGCCGCTAATGCGGTCGAGGTTTCGGGAGGCGGGGATGCCGGTCGTCGCCTGGTTCCGCCAGAGAGTAACCTGTGCTGACGCGTTGGCTTCGAGGCCCATATCACTCCGGTACCACGCATAAAGCGAGCTGGGTGAAGGAGACGGCGCAGGCGCGGCCAGAGCCGATGCGCATCCGAACACCGCGAGGGAGAGTGTGATCAGATTCATTGTCGCGGCTTGTTGAGGTCGGGAGGACTGAGAACCGTGCCCCAAGTGTTGGACCACGGAATCGAGAGTTCAAGTTAGGCTCTCCGGGGTCGCTGAGATCGTTGTTGTTGTCTTGTGTTCTGTTCCTGTCGATCCGGTTGGAAATGAGAAAGGGAGGATCCAACCTCATCCCTTTCCCCTCTCCGTCTCTTAGGACACACTCTCTATGACTCATGGTGCCCGCTTCGTTCAAGCCCAAACGGCTGGCCGTGCTCCATGGCCCTCGGGGTCTAGGCACTAGAGTCAAGGGGATATGCAGAAGACCACGATTTTCGCCTATTTGGAGAAATCCACATCCAATCTGGAGCCTCCCTACACCCTCGACATCAAGCCCTATGTACCCCCGCTCCCTTCGGGACAGGCTCGACCCTCAGAATCTGTGCAGTTTGCCGGCCAGCCCTCGATGCCTGCCCAGCGACTGCGTCATGCACAACATGCCTGCTTTCCGGGACTGATAACCCTCTCGCTGACGGAAACTGAGGGGGACCGCCCGCGGTAAGCGGGCGGTCCGCATCCGGCGCGACACGATCAATCGACGAGCCGGAAGAATCGCTGCGGCTCGGGGAATGTGTTCGTGTAGGGCGCCAGGGTGACACCGGGCACGTTGGTATACGAGCCGGTCACAGCTGGGGCGGTCTGGAGGCGATGGCCGCCGACCCAGTCGAGGAGAGTCTGGCCATCGGTCTGAAGGATCGAGAGGTTCGGCGCGGGCGGCGGGGCCGGCATGGCGCCGCCATCGGGCACGAACAGGAAGCGGATCGTGATCGGGTCCAGGACATTGACCTGAGGGTTGCCGACGCCCGAGGTGGTCAGGCGCAGCCATTTGGAGTTGACCAGGCCGTTCCACGCCCATTGGACGCGGATGGATTTGGTGCCCTCGTAGGCGGCGGTGTTGACGATAGCCGCCGAGTTGGGCGCGCCAGCCAGGTTGCCACTGGTGCTGCCGGAGAAATCCGGGGCCCGAAAGCCGACATCGGTTGTGCCGGCCGGCGAGGCCTCGAATCCGTAAAACACATTGGTGCCATTCTCGATGGTATCGATGTAGATGTCGTGCGGGCCGACGGACGTGAGGTCGTCTATGGCAAAGGCCAGCGCGTCGATCGTGTACCAGTTGCTTCGGAGACAGGAGATGCAGCCCACGGCATCGGGATCGCCGGTGGCGGTGTACCACTTGACCGACGGTCCGGTCTGGAGCCGGTTGGGTGTCACCTCGCCACCCCACAGCCAGGCGTTATTGGCATCGCCGAAGGTCGTGGCGCCAGTCACGTCGACATACTCGAGGTAGCCGCCGCTGTTGAGATCCCGCAGCAACCGGTAGCCGTCCGCGCCGGGCACGGCATCCCAGGCCCAGTTCACTTGAAATCCCCCGGTGCTGGTGACAGCCGACGACTCGGCGGGCGTGGTCGAGTAAATGTTACCGGCGCCGTTCGGAAGGGTGCGATAGGCGTACACCTGGATGGCGACGGTTTCATGGGGGTTGTATCCCGCCCCCGCGACTGCGGTTCCCGTTGCGTTCGCGGAGTCGCCCACGCGCTGAATCCCGGCGTCGAACGTGACGGTCTGCCAGCCGTCGCTGCTCGGGACAAGCACCTGTCCTGGATAGCCCGGAGCGGCAGTGAGTCGGTTGGTGACGCCCAGGAAGTGGATATTTGCCGTCGTGCCGCCGGTCGTCACGCCCGCCGAGCCGACCGGTCCGGTGCTGGGAGTCTCGCGCAGGCTCAAGGCGAGGCGCACGCGCGGGTTGACTGCGCCCACCACGATGCCCGTCGGGACACCCCACAGACAGCCTTCCCGGCCGTCGATCGTTTGGGTGGCGGCGAGCTGGCCCGTGCTGACGAGGCCCGTGACGGGCACCGTCAGGGTGCCCGCAGCGATCGCGTCGGTCCTCTGCCCGACGAGCGTCCAGGCGTTATTGACGTATTGATACACCTTGACGGCCGTGGCGGCGGCATCGACATCGGTCACGGTGACCGACGTCGACGTGGTCACGTACGATCCCGAAATCCCCACTGCCGGCACCTCAGTGCAGCTGTCGCTGACAAACAGGAATGTGTCGATCAGGAGGCGATGCTGCGCCCCCGCATCGACGTCACCGCTTTCCCAGTAGAAGTTGATAGTGGGAACGTTGACCTCTGCCGCGTTGGTCAGGTAGCCGAGGAACTGCCACGTGTTCATCCCGCCGGAGGAGACGCCGAATCTGGCCTGGAACTTGTCGGTGTTGGTAAATGAGAGTGTGCAGCCATCGATCGCAGTCACGCCAAGCACAACGTCGGCGCTCACATTCCCGGCTGCCGAGCTGAAGACATGGTAGATTCGGTAAACGCCGCCGGGGATTCCGAGCGTGGGACTGATGGTCACGCCGAAGTCCGGCGAAGAGCCGCTCATGAACGAGGTGCTGAAGTAGCGGGCACCGGCAGTGGCGGGCTTGCCTGGGGCGAGGGAAACGGCGGTGGTGAATGCGCCGAAGCTGTTCTCGTTGTATACGTAACCGCCGTAAAGATTGACATCCTCATTGAGGCGGCACTCGGCGGTGTCGGTGCAGTTCGATGTGGTCGCCGTCACGTAAACGAAGTCAGCCCAAGCCGCAATCGAGCAGGCGGCCAGGGTTCCCAGTGTCAACAGTAGTTTCTTCATAAGAATACGTTTCAACGCGAATTTGTTGGCGATCAATACTATACGATGGGTAACACCCGAGCGCCGCCAGGTCAAGACCATTCGCAGCCCGGGGCGCAGCTCAGGTTTTTCCAGGGGGGTGCCATTTGTGAACGACCGGTCGGGTCATTGTGGCGTGAGGGAGTGATGGTTGGTGAGGGGTTGATGGGATCAATTGCTGGCGAGGGATGGGGGCGCGGCGTGCGGGAAGAGGTGGTGCCAGCGGTCGTTACGCCAGAAGGTCTCCAGACCCATCAGGGCCTCGCCACCGACGGTGGTCCAGAACTGGCCGGTGCGATTGAATCGACAAAGGTCCGCTGGGGGTAATCAGTCCGCTGGATACCCTGTAATGCGTATTGAGGGCACCCAAAGTAATTGACCGGTTGCTCAAAGCCCGGCAGCTTGAGGCCCAACTCAAGCTCATCCTGGCAGGCGAAGCACCGTATTATGTTTTTGAACATTCTCTACTACACTGACGCGCGTGAGGCCCTTCTGAAGGCGATCATCTAGTGATGTCTGCCGGCCCAACGCGTCGCCTGGGACATTCACGTCAGTACTGCAATAGCTACGGTTGGAGAGTGAAGGGTGCCTGGTGGCCCTCGCGGTCTTCAAAACCGCCGTGTCGGCGCTTGCGTCGACAGGAGTGTTCGATTCGCTCCCTCTCCGCCAAACACCGAGATCCAGTCGATTGCGGATGCGCGCGGCTAGTTTGCGGCGAACGGCAGCACAAGGGACAGCACCAGCGTGGCCAGGAGGCCGACCACGCTGTTGACGGTGACCACGAGGGTCCACGACTTGAGCGTTTCCTTCTCGGTGAAGCCGCTGAGCTTGCCGACAACCCAAAAACCGCTGTCGTTCATCCAGGAACAGATCATCGCGCCGAACCCGATCGCCAGGAAGACGTAGATCGGATGATGCGGCAGGGTCCCGCCCGTCATCAGGGGATATACCATTGCCGCCGTTGTCAGCATCGCCACCGTGGCTGAGCCTTGTGCAATCCGGATCACGGCCGCGACAGTCCAGGCGAGCAGGACCAGGTTCACGTTGTGGCCGGCGGCCGCTTGCTTGACCGCCTCCCCCACTCCGGCGTTCTTGAGCATGAGACCGAACGCGCCGCCGGCGCTCGTGATGAGAATAATGACGCCTGCCGTGGCCAAGGGCGGTCCGATCATCTCGTTCACACGGGCCAGCGTGATGCGGCGTTGTCGCATAAGGACGCCGATGGCAATGGCCGCCCCGATCAGCAAAGCCACGTTGCGGTTGCCGGCGAAAGCGATCATTGCATGCCAAATCGGACGCTGATCCGCGGGCAGCGGACCGGCCGCGAACGCCGACGCGAGACTGATCAGGAGGATCGGGAGAATAACCGGGAGAATCGACCAGAAGAAGGACGGCAGCTCGTCTTCACTCTGGTTGACGATCGCGCGGAGATCATCGAGCGCCACCCCGGGCGTGTCGCGCATCGGCACCGTCATCCGCGCGTTGATCCATTTGGCCACGGTCCAGGACGCCGCAACGGGCACAATGCCGACGGCTACGCCGACGAAGATCGAGAGGCCCAGATCGACGTGGAGGACTTCGGCCATCGCCAGCGGCCCGGGATGCGGCGCGCACATCGAATGCGTCACCACGCCGCTGCAACAGATGGCCATGACATAAAGCAGATAGTCTTTGCCGGTCCGGAGGCACAGGGCGCGCGCCAGCGGCAGCAGGAGCATGAAGAAGGTGTCGAAGAAGATGGGGATGGACAGGATATACCCGGATATCAGGATCGCGGCGCCCGCCCGACGTTCGCCAAAAATAGCCAGGAAACGCCGCACAACCTTGTCCGCCGCGCCGCTCTCCATCAGGCACATGCTGATCACCGAAGCGAGCCCGATCACCACGGCGATCTTTCCGGCTGTGAGGCCAAACTCGGATGTCGTCAACTCGACGGCGTGGACCCAATGGCCGGCGCCGGGCGTCTCGCCCGGCAAAGACCCGGCGGGCGCGAGGAGACCCGCCGCAATGGCAGCCAGGATGAGGGCGATGAAGGCGTGCAGGCGAGCCACGGTGATCAGAAAGATCACCAGGGCCATGCAGATGGCCAGGACCACCAGGGGCCAGTACGCTGAGGCGCCGGCGGCAAAGAGAGATCCCATGCAGTCCTCTGGTTAGCGCGCGTTGCCGCTCTCGAAACGACGAAACCGATCTTCCCCCAGGAGCGCACGCAGGAAATCCATCCGGGCCTGGTCCACCGCTGTCAGTTCCTTGGTCTGCTGGTCGGGGGTGAGCGTCAGGTCGTTGAGGATGCGGCGGCGTTCCCGGTCCGTTTCCTGGGCGATCTGGTAGAGCGGCAGCACGGTTTCGGCAGGGGCCCCCAAACGCTCGGCCGCCTGCCGCGCCTGCTGGAAGACGGGATCCTGGCTCAGTTGGTAGTAGGTGTTGCGCGCGTCGCCAAGGGCTGAACGCGTCGCCTCGGCCCGCTGGTGTTCGAGTTCCTGGCGCCGCTTGGCGCTCTGGGGATCGGTGGCCCCGGCCAGGGCGGCCAGTTCGAGGTCGATGCTGTCGGTCGCGCGGAACAAGCTTCGGAACTCCTCCGCGGTCGCGTCGAAGCCCGCCAGGGTGCGGCGGAGCCGGTCGGCGTTCTCCGAGTACCGCAGCAGGTACTCTTCGAGCTGTGCGGGCGTGAGGACCTTGGCCATCTCCTCGCGCAGTTCCCTGGCGACACGAGCGGACTCGGCGGGATCCATCTCCCTCCCCTGTTCGCGCATCGACTGGGCATGCAAGCGCAGCTTCTCGCGGCCGCGGAACTCGATGTCGCGCAGGGTCTGCTTAGTTTCGGCTGAGAGCTCCCCGAGCAGAGGCCCATCGAGAGTGATGGCGCTGCCAGGAATCTCCGTGGCTGTGCCGGTGACATCCCAGTGCGGACCCAGAAGGCGGGTGAGCAGATCGCGCCGCTCGGCTTCGAGCGCGCCCTTTTCTTCGATCGCCTCCTGGACGACCTCGGGATCGGGCTCGGGCAGCCACCATTGGTGATTGGGCGACACCACCTCGGTGGCGCGGCGTCGGGCGAACAACTCGTTAACATCGGCCACCACGATATCGCGAATGGTTTCCCTGGGGCACCCGATGCTTTCGAGGTTTCGGATGTAGGTGGGGTAGTCGTCGGATTCGATGTCGCGCCAACTCAGGAGCCGCGGCTGGAAAACGAGGTTCGTGCGAATGGGCCGGAGAATATTCGTCACCACGGCGCGGCGCGGCGGCGGTTCCAGGTGATAGACGGCGGATGGCTTGCGCGCACGCCGCCACGCCGTCGCAATAACGAAGTTGGCCAGCAGCGACAGCAACAGCAGAACCAGGGTCACCCGGTAGCGCATGGGGCGATTCTGGCGCATTCGCCCGCAATGGGCAAATCCAAAGTCGCGCTGGGCTCATTGTGCGCTTATTGGTTGGTCAGTCGCGTGCCGACCCGCTAGTCTGTCCGCCATGAGCGAACGCATGTTCACACTCGGACACTCGCCCGACCCGGACGACGCCTTCATGTTCTACGGTCTGGCGAAAGGCCTGATCCCGACGCCTGGCTATCGCTTCGAGCATATCCTCGAGGACATCCAGACGCTGAACGAGCGGGCCACGCGCGGCGAACTCGACATCTCCGCCATCAGCATCCATGCCTATGCCTACGTGGCGGACACCTACGCGCTGTTGCCCAGCGGCGCCAGCATGGGCGACGGCTATGGCCCCATGCTCGTCGCCAAGCGGCCCGTCGGACGGAACGACATTGCCGCGTGCCGCATCGCGGTGCCGGGCACAATGACCAGCGCCTTTCTCGCCCTGCAACTCTGGCTGGAGCGACGCGCCGACCAGCTCTCGTGCGTGGTCGTCCCGTTCGATCGCATCTTCGCCGCCGTCAAAGAGGATCGGGCCGATGTCGGTCTCATCATTCACGAGGGCCAACTGACCTGGGACAAGGAGGGGCTCGTTGTTTGCCAGGATCTCGGGGCGTGGTGGAAACGCGAAAACACCGGCCTCCCCCTGCCCCTGGGCGGCAACGTCATCCATAAACGCATCCCCGCGGAGGATCGCTGTCGCATCGCCGACATCGTTCGGACCAGCATCCAGTTCAGTCTGGATCACCGCGCGGAAGCCGTCGGCCATGCGCTTCAGTACGCGCGGGACATGGGACGCGACCTCGCCGATCAGTTTGTCGGCATGTACGTGAACCACTGGACGCTCGATTACGGCGACCCGGGCCGCGAAGCGATCCGCCGCTTCCTCGCCGCGGCGCAAGCCCGCGGTCTCATCCCCAAAAGCCCGCCCCTCGAATTCGTCAATTGACTCGCATCCACACCCATCATGAAAAACCACACGATCATTCAGCCTGTCGGCGCGCCGGCACCCGTGGGCCCCTACAGCCACGCTGTTCGGGTTGGTCCCCTGCTCTTCTGCTCGGGCCAGATTCCGCTCGATCCCGCCACCGGCGTCCTGGTGCCGGGCGACGTCAAGGCGCAGACCGACCGGGCCATCGAGAACATCAGGATCATCCTCGCCAGCGAGAACCTGACGCTGGCCAATGTGGTGAAGACAACCGTGTACCTGCTCGACATGGCGGATTTCGCCGCGATGAACGAGGTTTACGGACGCCACTTCAGCGGCGACTGCCCGGCGCGCTCGGCCGTGCAGGTTGCGGCCCTGCCACGGGGCGCGCGCGTCGAGATCGAGGCGATCGCAGCATATTGATGTTTCCGGCAGTCCCGGGCTTATTTCCGCCATTCAGCGGGAAAAACCTGCAATTCTCGATTTGACAACGCGCAGAGCGGCGAATCCGGGAACCCGGCCTACGACCGCTCGATTCTCCGGTGCTGTAAGCCGGGCGCCCGCACCTGGCGGCAAAGCCAAGCACCCGGAATGAGAGCCGCCAGGGGAACACGGCAGGAACAGATCACATGAACGCGATGCCGGACAAGGAAAGGCCCCGCAGCGCGGCAAAGCCGCGACCAAAACAACTAGAACCTCGCGCACGTCCGGTGGTGACGAACGCGCCAGTCGCCCCGCTGCGCCGGCGCCGCTTCGAACGGGGCGGTCGGTCGCGTCCGCCGCTCGAGCGGATGCTGCGGATTCACCAGGCCATCCAGTCGGGTCGGCATCCCAACGCGACCACGCTCGCGCGCGAACTCGAAGTCAGCGCCAAGTCGATTGTCCGCGATTTGCAGTTCATGCGCGACCGCCTGGACCTGCCCATCGAGTATGACGATCGCCGCTGGGGGTATTTTTACACGCAGGAAGTCAGCGCGTTCCCGAATCTGCAGATTACCGAAGGAGAACTCTTCGCCTTGCTCGTGGCCGAGAAAGCAGTCCGGCAATATCGCGGCACGAATTTCGAGCGTCCGCTCGTGAGCGCCCTCAAGAAGCTGGCCGACGCACTGCCCGAGACCGTCTCACTCCAGTGGTCGGACTGGGACCAGACGATCTCGTTCCGCACCAGTGCCGAACCGGTCCTGAATCTCGAGGTTTTTGACGCCCTGGCCAGAGCAGTTGCGCGGCGCGAACAGATCGAGTTGGCTTATCGGAAACCGGGCTGCTCCGAGGCGGATCGCCGGGTGGTCGACCCGTATCATCTGGCGAATATCAACGGCGAGTGGTTTCTCTTCGCATTCGATCATCTGCGGCGCGACTTGCGGACATTCGTGCCCGCCAGGATTCAGTCGGTGCGCCCGACGGGCCGGCGCTTCGTGCGTCCCCGAGGATTCTCGGTCGACCGGCAATTGCGGGGCAGTTTCGGCGTCCACTCGGCCGAGGGCCGCTTCGATGTGGTGCTTCGCTTCACGCCCAGGGTGGCCGATTACATCCGCGAGAAGCGGTGGCATCCTTCCCAGGTCCTTGCAGACCGCCCCAACGGCGGTGTCGAACTGCGGCTGAAATTGTCGAGTCTGATCGAGATACGGCGCTGGATTCTCGGTTGGGGGGGTGAGGCGACCGTGGTCCGTCCGCCGGAGCTGGCGGATGCGGTGTGTCAGGCCGCGCAGGCGATCCTCGATACCAGAATTGCTGACCGGTGAGTCTGCGGAGATCGGAGATCGGGGTGCGTCGGTACGTCGGTGCGTCGGTGCGTCGGTGCGTCGAAGGCCGGTCTGATGTTCAGTGCGGGGTCGCAGGCGGGTTCGGCTGACGTGCCTGCGCCGGCACGGACAGGCCGGTAGCCGCCGCCAGGGCCAGGCTCACTTTTTCGAACTCGGAACTTGCCGCGCCGACGTCCCGCTGCACGGAGGCGAGGTCGCCTGCCTTGGCACTCTGTTCGAGTTCGGCGCACAGGCGCGCCAATCGCTGGGCGCCCAAACCGCTGGCGCTGCCCTTGAGACTGTGGGCGGCGCGCGCGAAGCCGGCGAGATCGCCGGCCGCGGCGGTGGCAAGGAGGCCATCGCGGAGAGGGACGGCGCTCTGAAAGAAAAGCTCGGCCATCTCGACGACGGCGTCGGTCTCGCCCGGCACGTTCAGTTCGGAGAGGCTGCGCAACATGGAGAGGTTGAGCGTTTCCTCGTCGGAACCCGGCTGGGCCACCGAGGGAGCCGAGGGCAGGTCCAGGTCAGCAGTCAGCCTTTCACTTGCCCGCTGCAAGGCGGCTTCGAGGTCGGGAAGGCGGACGGGCTTGGGGATGTAGTCGTCCATCCCAGCGGCAACGCAGCGTTCCCGATCCCCTTCCATGGAGTTCGCGGTCATCGCGATGATCCGCAAGGGGCGCCGGGGCGTCCCGGCCGTGCCGCTGATCGGCACCTCCTGTTTGCGGATGGCGCGGGCGGTTTCGTAGCCATCGAGTTCGGGCATCTGACAATCGAGGAGCAGGAGGTCGTACGTTTGCCGTTCCAAGGCCTGGAGCACCTGCCGACCGTTCGAGACGGCATCTGCGGCATGACCCAGCCGGCGGAGCTGACGCAGGGCAAGGCGCTGGTTGACGAGATTGTCCTCGGCCAACAGGATGCGAAGCGAGACGGACGCCGTGGCTGAGGGGGACGGACTGTGGAGTCGGGCGGCAAGACTTGCAGGTTCATGTGCGCCTGAGGGTGTGGCGGCGGCCATCACCTTGACCAGGCCGTCGTAGAGACGGCCCTCGCGCGGCGGCTTGACGAGGCACGCGGCGATTCCTGCGCTGCGCATGGTTGCCACATCGAGCCGGTCCCGCAGCGAGGTCAGCATGATGAGCCGTGTCTGGCTGGTGTTTGGATCCGCGCGAATGCCCTCGGCCAGGCTCAGACCGTCCATCTCCGGCATCTCCATGTCGATCAGGGCCAAATCGTACGCGGCCCCCGCGCGGGCGGCGCTCTGGAGCAGGGCCAGGGCCGCGGCGCCGTTTGCGGCTTCATCGGCGTGAACGCGCCAGCGGCCAAGGGTCTCGACCAGCAGACGCCGATTGAGCGGGTGGTCATCGACAACCAGGGCCCGCACGCCGGCCAGAAGGTCGCGGCTCGGCTCGGCGGCCCGGGCGCTTTCGGGTTGGCGCTCGAACGATGCCGTGAACCAGAAAGTGGATCCGCGTCCGACCTGGCTGCGGACGCCAATCTCTCCCCCCATCAACTCGACGAGCTGCTTGCAGATCGCCAGCCCCAGGCCGGTCCCGCCATACTTACGCGTGGTCGATCCGTCGGCCTGGCTGAAGGCTCCGAAGATGCGCGATTGCGCTTCGGGGACAATGCCGATGCCCGTGTCGCGGATCTCGGCTCGAATCGTCGTGTGAGTCTCCGTTGTCTCGCGCGACTGGATATCGAGAACGATTTCGCCGCGGTCGGTGAACTTGATGGCATTGCCGATGAGGTTGGTCAGGACCTGGCCCAAGCGGCCCGGATCGCCACGCAGCCGGCGAGGCAGCGCATCCCCAAGGCAATAGACCAGTTCCACGCCCTTGGCATGGGCGGACTCGGCCAGCAAATCCACCGTGCCCTCGACAACCTCTTGGAGATCGAAGTCGACATGGTCGAGCTTCATCCGGCCGGCTTCCATCCTCGAGAAATCGAGGATGTCGTTGATGATGTTCAGGAGCAACTCACCGCTACGGCGGATGGTCTCGGCGCCGTCCCGTTGCTCGACCGACAGTTCGGTTTCAAGCAGGAGGCCTGCCATGCCGATGATGGCATGCATCGGGGTGCGGATTTCGTGGCTCATGTTGGCCAGAAACTCGCCCTTGAGCCGCACTGACTCGACGGCAGCGTCGCGGGCCTTCTCCAATTGTCGCTCGGCCTCGACGAGCGTCGTGATGTCCTTCGACACACCGATCGTGCCGATGATGTTGCCGTTGCGATCGCACAACGGCATCTTGGTTGTCAGCGCCCAGGTCTGGCGCCCGTCGGGCCACGTCTCGAGCTCCTTCTTGGCCACGATCGGCTCGCCCGTGGCGATGATCCGCTGCTCGTCCTCATAGGCCTGACGGGCATGGGCTTCGCCGAAGAAATCGAAGTCGGTCTTCCCCACCACCTGGCTCGAATCGCGCGCGCCGAACATCCGCGCCATTTCGCGGCTGACTCGCAGGAAACGGGATTGCCGGTCCTTGAAATAGATGGCGTCGGGGATGCTGTCCAGGAGCGCCTGGAGCAGGTCGCGCTCGTGCTCGATCGCCTCCTCCATCCGCTTGCGCTCGGTCACGTCCCAGAAGATCCCCTGCACGCCGGTCACCTTGCCGCTGGCGTCGTGGAGCGGCGTCTTGATCACCTGAACATACGTCCGCTCGCCATTGGGCCGGACATTCTCCTCGATCGCATCCAGGACCGTGAGCGTGTCCATCACACGCTCATCGTCATCGCGATACTTGGCCGCCAGTTCCGACGGATAGAAATCGGCGTCCGTCTTGCCGAGGATTTCCTCGGGCGGCCGGCCCACCGTGCGACAGAATCGTTGGTTGACAAAGGTGAATCGCCCTTCGGTGTCCTTGCGAAAGATGCTCTGCGGCAGGCAATCGACCAGCGAATGATAGAGCATCTCCGAGTCCCAAAACGCCTGCTCGGTCTCGCGGCGACTGTTGTCCGCTTCGGACGACGCGCTCATGTGGGCCTCCTCAGACTGAGATCAACGACGCCTTGCTTGGATCGACCAATCCGATCTCGTGCGCCAGCAGGGCCGCCTGCTCGCGCGCCGCCGCCATTTTCGGATAGCGGATTTCCCGGTAGCCGGTGACCGTCTCGGGGAGGCGCAGCACGCGGACGCAGGCATCGTAACCGCGGGGTGTGCGGGATGCCTCGTCGAAGCCCGCCAAGAGGCCGATGTACCAGTCGCGAAAGTCCTTCTCCTGCCTATGCCAGTCGGGCATGACGCGCCGAAGCCAGCGCTGGTGCTTGATCAACGAGAGCATCCAATCGCGCGTCCGCAGGTTGAAGGCAACCTGGCGACCGAGCAGGGCGAATTGCGGGCGATTGAGGTGCCGATAGACCAGGCGGTCGCCTCGGGCGGGATCGACGTTGTACCAGGCCCGGTCGCGGCGGTGTTTCTCTTCGCTGGTCAGGAGGTGGGCCACGTACACTTCGTCCTTAATGAGCATGACCTTGTGAAGGTTCCAGATCACGGCCTTGGTGGCCTCGAAGTCCCGGCCTGCGCTGTCGGACGCGCAAATGCGCCGCACCAACGCGATGTACCGCGCCGCGTACGCGACGTTCTCGAACTGGATGAGATCGTAGACGCGCAGAGCGAAATCGGCCAGCGCCCGGTCGTCCATCGGCAGATCGCGGACCGCCTCCTCGGTCATCGCACGGTACGCGGCGGCCAAGGCCTTTCCCCGGCGCCGCGTCCGCGCGAGAATCTCGGCCTTGTCCTCCAGAATTCCCGCATACGTTGCGGATTCGCTGTGCAGGCCGGCGCTTTGCCGGACAGCATCGAGGTCATGGGCCATCAGTCGCCCGAGTGTGAATGCCTTGACGTTCTCGGACCCGGCGGCGCCAAGTCCGCTCCGGATCGCCCACTCGAACGTCTCGAGGCGGAGCGGGATCAGGCCGCGTTGGAAGGCCAGGCCGAGCATGACGATGTTGGCGTACAGTTGCGTGCCGAAGTAGCACTCGGAGACCTCGGAGACGTTGCAGCTCAGATAGGCCTCGGACCGTGAGTTGCGCCGCAGCAAGTCTTCGAGAACCTTCACCTGGAAGTCGTCCTTGCCCAGCAGACTCAGGATGGTCGGCGTCTTGTGCGTGTTGACGACGAAGGCCGTCCGATGCCGGCTGCCCACGCGCTGGTTGGTCGACGGATCGATGGCCCGAGCCGCTTCGAGAATGTCCACGCCGATCACCAGATCCGCTTTGCCGTAGGGGATCAGGTTCGAACAATAGGGCGCTCCCTCGACCGCATACGTGATCATCGAGTAGACCCCCCCGTTCCGAATCGCCAGCCCCTTTTTGTCGCAGAACCGGACCTGATACCCTTCCCGATTGCCCGCCAGCACAAGGATGGCGGTGGCGGTTCCGATCCCCATCCCGCCCACCCCGGCCAGATAGCCGTGCCAGCGCCCCTCGATCGGCGGCGGCGTGGGCGTGGGCAGGCTCGAGGCATCGAGCCGCTCGAAGAGTGTCGGCGGCTTCTGCCTGCGCAAGACCGTGACCTCCTCGAAAGCCGGACACGGCTGGACCCGCGGCCCGTCTTCGGGCGTCGACACCATGGCACGGGCGCACGCCCCATCCGCCACACACCACGAGAAGTCGATCTGCACTTTCCGCCCGTACGGAGTCTGCGCAAACGTCAGCCCGGGGCATCCGGACGCCTTCGTGCACTCGAGGCAATTCTCACAGACCTCGTGGGTGATGTTGATGAACCGTTTCTCCGGCAGAAAGCCCTTCTCCCGAAGAATCCTCCGCTCCTCGCGCGCCGCGCGCCGATGATACGTGATGCCGCATTCCTTGTCCGCCACGACAACCTTGACGCCGTCCTGCAGGATCACCTTCTCGAGCAGTTCGCGATAGCTTTCGCGCTCGGCCGGATTCACCCGCACAACCGTCGCGCCGGAGCGCGTCTGGTCGGTGATGCCGGCAATCACGGCGTCGATGTTCTGCGCAAATGTCCGCTCCCCCATCAGCCCCTGGTCCAAAGCCGGCGTCGTCTGGTGTCCGGTCATCGCCGTCGTCTTGTTGTCCAGCACGATGTAGGTGATGTCCTGGCCGTTCTTGAGCGAGTTCGAGATCGCAATCTGCCCGCTGTGGAAGAAGGTCGAGTCCCCCATGAACACAACCTGTTTGTTGCGAATAAACGGGTCGATGCCCGCCCCGGTCCCGCCTCCCAGCCCCATGCCGCTGTAGTTGTGCATCAGGTCCTTGGTCGGCTCGAACATCAGCATCGTGTAGCAGCCCGTGTCACCGTGAAAAACCAGGTCCACCGGCCCGCTCCCGTGCACCCGCCGCATGTAGCGCGAATCACGAAACTGCTTCTTCATCTCGACCAACACGCTCGCCGAGTCCCGATGCGGGCAGCCCGGACAGAATGTCGGGGTCCGCGCCGCGATATCGACCACCACCGATTTGATTTCGCGAATCAGATCCAATTCCTGCCGGATGCGCGCTGCGTCAATCCGCCCTTCAAGCTCAGGCAGGCTCAGCAACAGCGGCCCCAGCCGGCCGATCAACTTGCTCGGGTTCAAACCCCGCGTCGACGGAATCGGATTCAGACCATGTGGGAATTGCTTGCCCCAGACCCGGCAACACGAGGCCGGGCCGCTCCCGGACTGCTTCTGCCAGGCCCGCGTGACGATGGCAAGCACCTGCTCCTCGAGAAAGCCGCGACGTTCCTCGATCACGAAGACGTCCTTCAGCTCGGATGTAAACTCCTGGATCAGCGCCGGATCGAGCGGGTAAGTGACCCCGACTTTCAGGATCGGAAAATGCCCGTCGACTCCCATCTCCGCGAGGGCATGGCGCAGGTAACAGTAGGCAGCCGCCGAACTGATGAACCCGATCCGAGCCTCGAAGTTGGTATCATTTCCTGGCAAAATCCGATTGGCGCCGTGCCGACGCGCACTGGCCCAGAGCCGGGTATAGCGGTCCTCCAGACCCTGCTCTTTGCGCCAGGTGCGGGGAGGGAGCAGAACATTCCGCTCGAAATCGATCTTGGCCGTGTCCAAATCGAACGGAGTGTGCAGGTTGAGCGCAGGAGCGTGGTTGGGCCGGACGCGCACCGTGCCGCCGCCGTCCGCCTGGTTGGTCGTGACCAGGTATCCGATGTAAAGTTCGCTTTCACGGGACAGCGTAAACGCCAGATTGACCCAGTCCTTGAGTTCCTGGGCGTCGCTCGGCTCGAGCACCGGCATCATCAGGTGCTTGGCGATGTACCTCGAGTCCGCGGGTACCTGGGTCGAGTCGCTCCACGGATCGTCGCCCAGCACAATCACAGCCCCCCCCTCCGGATGCGCCCCCACCAGATTCCCCAAGGCCAAAGCGTCGGCAGCGACGTGCACGCCCACGCTCTTCTGGACACTGATTGCCCGCAGGCCGTGCATCTGCGAGCCGTTGACCATAGCGGCCGACAACGCCTCGTTGTTCGCCATCGTCGCCCGAATACCCTGCTCGGCAAGCAATTCGTGAATCTCAGAGGCGGTATCGAAGAAACCGGCGACGGGTGAGCCGGGATAGCCAGTCCACAGATGGGTGCCGCCGACGGTTTCCAGGCATCCTTTAACGAGCAGCTCGTTCCCCGTAAATACTTCTATACCAAAAGTTTTGGTAAACCGCGGATCGACTTTCACCAGGCGCAGTATGTCACCCAACCCCTGCACTGGCAAGAGTGGACTTCCTGATGCCTATGCCTTACTCAGCTTCTGAGCCGCTGCTGACAACGACCGTGTTGGTGACCGGATGGTTCTGCCAGACCCAGTCACCCACCTTCGCCCTCCCGGCGACGCCGTGATGCCGTGTCACCGCGACGGCGGCCTGATCGTCCTGGCCATTCATCCCCAACGAGTAAAGTGTGAAACGGTCCCCTTCCCCGCGCCTGTAACGCAACGGCTGACCGTTAACGGGGTCCGGCGGAACGGGATTCAGATACCTGGGTGCAAGCGCTTCCAGTGAATCGGGGAGAGCGCCGCGGTCCAGACGGTGCCTCTCGATGGCGACGGCGACGCGCGCCAAGTTGACCGTGGCCTGGGCCTTGGCGGCGTTCCGGGCCGCTGCGCTGACGGGCGGGCCCATCATCGAGGCAAAGAGGTTATAGGGGGTGCGACTCCCCAATCGCGCCTCGATCGACTGCTTGTCCAGCCGGGCGACATCGATCGTGCCGGCGACCGGATCGAAGGCCGGCAGCAGGTGCTCCTGATAGAGACGCGCGATGTGATACTGATTCTGGTACTTCATGGGGCCAGGCAACGAGTCGTAGGGTCGGGTCGCCGATGCGTCGATGCCCCTGCTCCCCGCCTCATGAACCTCCGCGGCGCCGCCGATCATTCCGATGGCGAAGGCGCGCTCGCCACGCAGACAATGAGCCATCTCTTTGACGAAATTGGCGCATCTCAAGGCACCCTCGAATTCCACAAGCTGAGGCTCACTCCACTCATGCCGCGCCAATCCTTCCCACAAGCCTTGCATCGCCGAATCGGTCAGCGCGATCCGAACCAGGGCGGCCACCAGGAGCGGTTCCTCCGACAACGCGTCCGCCAACCGCAGCGCGGCCCGCACATCCCGTGCGGCAGACGCCGGGTCGTCCGCGGCCAGATGGGCGAGGGCCGAACAAACGAGCGGACGAGACATGGCCTTGAGCGAGGCCAATTGCTGCAGCAGGAGCTCCATGTCCTCCCCGTACCGGGCCTTGAGATTCGCCGCGGGTCGCTGGGCGGCATCGCGAATCTCATCGAGCGCGGCCTGGTTCTGGGCCAACGCAAAGAGCAAATCCTCGGCCGGTTTCCCCATCGGCCTGGCGGCCAAGGCTTCGAGAACGGGATGCGCAGCCTTCGACACCGGCTGCTGCGTCCCATCCGAATCCGCCACAACATCGGGCGGGGCGTCGGCAGGCGCGCCCGCGGCGGTATCGGCCGCGCCGTCGTTCAGTCCGCGCAACTGTCGCTGCCAAACTGCCAGGTCTCTGAACTGGCCCATTTGCCACCCCGGATTTGTGTCGCGCAAGCGCGAGGTCCAAGCGAACATCTCAGTCACACGATCGCAGGCCTTCGAATCCCGCCGTCCGACTGCTCCGGAAGCCCCGTCCACCACGTAGTCTGAGAGCGGACGCAGCAGAGGGGTCATGAAGAAGTTGTTGTCATCCGGCACCGGCTCGGGCAGCAGGCGCCGAAAATCGAGCGTCTCACCCTGCGCTTCCAGCTCGGCCCGATATCCTTGCCACAATCGTCGGGCGCGATAGCTCTCGATGGCGTAGGCCAGGGCGAGCAACGTGACGAGGGCCACCGCGATGAAAACCGCGCGCTTAAGCCATTTGGCGAGTCGAGACGGTTTCCAGGCATTCATAGGGTGAAGAGGTCGGTTGACGATGCATTCGCGCCTGGTTCGGCTCCTCCGGCCGCCGCGGCGGCGAGGCCTCTGGAGGCTTCGGAGCGGGCGCCGGATCGTCGAGCTGCAGCGCATTGAACCCGCGGACCGCAGCCTGATACGCTAACGCCAGACGCGCGTTGGCCTGCGCCTCGGCCATCTCGACCGCGGACGGCAGCGCCGATCGGTTCAGGATCACGACGGCAACCCAGCAGACGGCCAGGGCAGCCCAGGCCGCCGGGGCGGGCCAGAGCCAGTCGCAGAGCCATTCTCCCAGGCGATGAAACGGCGAGGGTGCGCGGCTCGCAGCCGCCGCGCCCTCGAGCCGCGCTTCCCGCAGCAACTCGGGGCGCCACTCGTCAGGAATCGGACGGAAAGCCTCCTTCCGCAGCCGCTGTTCGAATTCGTCCGGGTTCATTGGATTTCTGCGTAGAGGGGACGCAGCCGGGCGCGCAGTTTGTCTAGACCGTAGCGGTACCGGCTGGCTGCCGTGTTCAATGGAATATCGAGCGTCCTGCTGATCGACTCGAAGGTCATCTCTTCCCACAGCTTCAGGTGCACAACGGCCCTCTGCTCAGGCGGCAGTTCGGCGAACGCGGCGTCCAGTTCACGACGAAACGTCTCCGAGTCGGGATCGTCCGCAGGCGCGAACACAGGTTCCGCCGCGGTGGCCAAGGTGTTGCGAACACGTTCGCGGGTCGAGTGGCGGCGGACCTGATCCACCCAGAGGTTATGCGCCATCCGAAGCAGAAAGGCGCGCGCGTCGCGCACGTTCGCATCGCGAAGCGGTCGCACTGCCAATCGACGGAACATCTCCTGGAGCAGATCGCGCGTGTCCGCCTCGCTGCGGGTCAGATCGAGCGCAAAAGCGAACAACGCCTGGGCGTGATCGTCGTAGATTCGTTCCAAATCAGAAGCCGCAGGCATACTGGTCTGTCCTGTTGAGACCAAGACGCGCGCCGCACGGCGGTTTGTCTGAAGAAACCGGGCATGGCGCGTCGCGCCCTCCGGGGCGGACCGTGTCGGCTCACGCCTTGGCGCGTCGATTGACCTTGTGGATCGCCGCCTGGTCGGTGCACTTGATGATCATCTCGTCTATGCACACGTGCGGGGGCCGGCTCGCAACCCAGACCATCGCTTCCGCCACATCCTCCGACCTCAGAGCCTGAACGCCCTCGTAGACCTTCTTCGCCCGCTCGATGTCGCCCTTGAATCGCACCAGCGAAAACTCGGTCTCCGCCATGCCCGGATCGATCGTCGCAACGCGCAGGCCTGTCCCGCACAATTCGAGACGCAAGGACCGGGTGATCTGCAACTCGCCCGCTTTGGCGGCACAATAGGCGGCTGCGCCCTCGTAGGCAGTGCGACCGGCGATTGATCCTATATTGATGATGGTTCCGGCCCGATGCGGCAGCATGAGCGGCAACACCGCCCGGGTCATGCGCAGCACGCCGAGCACATTGGTCTGCATCATCGTCTCCCAGTCGGCGTCCTTCCCCTCGGCCACCGGTTCGAGCCCCAGCGCCCCGCCGGCGTTGTTAACGAGCACATCCACCCGCGGCGTGAACTCCCTCACCCAGCTTGCGAACGCCTCGACACTGGCCGTGCTCGCCACGTCGAGCGGATGGTAGCCGACCTCGGCCGCCCCGGCCGCCTTGGCTTCGAGCGCCGCGGCGCTTAGCCGATCCTCCCGGCGGGCGCCGAGCAGAAGTCGAGCCCCTGCGCGCCCGAAAGCCATCGCGCCGGCTGCGCCAAAACCGCTCGACGCGCCTGTGATCAAAACCCACTGCCCAGTAAATTTGTAAGACATGCGGTTTTTTTAGGACGCAACCGCCCGCGCGCCAAGCCGGAAGATCAGTGGGAAGATCGATTGGGAAGACCAGTGTTCGCCGGGATAAACGACCACTCCACTCTCGCTCGGGCAGAGCGGCAATTGGTGCGACTGGTGCGCGATAGAGGATTTGAACCTCTGACCCCTTCCGTGTCAAGGAAGTGCTCTACCCCTGAGCTAACCGCGCATTAACTGCCAAGATATTATCGGTATCTCGCCGTCACGGCAAGAACAAACCGGTGGGCCCTTCGGCCAAAAACCTTCTCAAACCCGTCTTCATTGCTTTGAGGACCTGCGCCTTGGTCGCTCCAGCATCGAGTTTCAGTTCCGTGTCCAGGGCGTAGAGCTTGAAATAGTACCGGTGGGTACCACTGGGCGGGCAAGGACCGACGAAGCCGATGGGACCGAAGTCATTGGTGCCTTACCTGGCCCCATTGAGCAACGTCTTCGTGGTCATTCGAACCGATAGTGCTTGCGCACAGGTTCCTTGACGTCCCACACGCAGGAAAGCCCTCGCGGGAAAACCACCAGATCGCCCTTGCCAAACGACACGCTCTCCCCGCCGACTTCGACCGTCACCCGCCCCTCCAACAGGTAACAGGTCTCCTGGTCGCCGTAACTCCAGTCAAATCGTGACACCTCGCACGACCAGATCGGCCAGGCAAAAACGTCCAGTGAGCGCAACTCGGCCTCAGCCGGCTTTCGTACCTCGATCTTCATGACCTGATCCTAACTCGCCAGCAGGGGTAATTCCAGCCTTGGCCTCCGCATCTTCCCCATGTCCTTGCCAGGCAGCGCGCGACAAACCAATCACGCGCGAACGCCAATATGCCCTCTTCCACCCCCCGATGCCGGTTCCGGGACCGCAGCTTGCTTACGCCCGCATCCCTCTCCGCCCCCGAGGGCCGTGTGCGCGGCGGTGGGAACATGGCCCAATACGGGCGGTTTGAAAATGGACCGGGGCACTCGGGCCTGAGGGCGTCACGAAGAGGGCCGACGGATCTCTCCGCCGGCCCATGGGAGGCTGTGCGCTGTGGGGTGGCCTGGATTATGGCTCTTCGATTTGGTCCTTCATCCGGTAACTCTTCCCTTCGA